>Ga0307507_10000642_pt1 | contig 75621 bp, 22 predicted proteins | sample 7_EM_MG_FD_207223 | JGI IMG/M metagenome (GOLD analysis project Ga0307507, IMG submission 207223) | Populus trichocarpa ectomycorrhiza microbial communities from riparian zone in the Pacific Northwest, United States - 7_EM | ecosystem: Host-associated > Plants > Roots > Unclassified | place... | reverse complement strand
TATACTTTATAACGTTAGAGTTGCGTTCCTTTTACACCCTTTGCATTACATCGGCTTTAATATATAGTTATAGGGGGGGAATATTGGCTTCCTTCTTAAGCAGTGCTGTGGCCGTTTGCTTATACCCGCCTGTTATACTCCTAAGGCAGGCTGTTTGGACCTTTTGGAGTGGTTTAAGGAGTGATTTAAGGGGGCCTTTCTTAGTTTCTCCAGTGGCCCAAATGCTAGATCCATACATTATGGTTAGCCAGACAACTGCTGTGTATAGTAGGCGTGACCTCTAGAAGCATAGACCCTATGTAGAATTAACGATCCTAGATATGGCGATATACTGTACTTAGCCCTTATGGGCCGCTTACGCCGTATATGCGCTCTACCGGAGCTTGCTGTCTACCCATACTCCCAATACCCTTAGGCCTTAAACCGGTTGACCCCTAAAGCCTTGGATATAGATTGTATGCTAAAGATCTGCAGATTGGTTACATTTTCTTATAAAATGGATTAGCTAGTATTTCTCTAGTGAGAATTAGACTCTATATTGTCTTGCCCATTCTATATAGGTGTTATAGGCTTTCTCTAGTGTCCTACAGTTCTCTGCGGCTGTTGGCCTATATGTAATTAGGTTTATATTATTAACAAAGCCTATCCCCTAGGTTACCCCTTCCTTGAAGGTATTAAGCAGGTTGCTTATAAAGAAGAGGAAGAGTATAGGCGATAGAGGTGATCCTTATAGTATTCCTGTTGTGACTACAATAGGGGGGCTCTGGTATCTGTTAAAGACTAGTGACATTTCTTTCTGGCCTGTAAATCCTTAAACAAACTGAATAATCTATTCTAGGAAGCCCTTTGCCCTAAGGATGTATAGGAGACGCTTATGGGGTACATTGTTATAGGCGCCGCTAATATCTAGGCTAAGTATTAATACTATAAAGTCCTTTTGTATAGCCCATACAGTTTTAATGGTAGTAGCGAGTAGTGTAAGTGCTAATAGCGTTAAGCGATTCTTTCTTGCCCCCATTTGGCTTTGTGGTAGTAGGGCGTGTTCCTCTGCCGTGTCTGCTATATGGTCCGCTATAACCTTTTCTAAGATCTTGCTTAGGGTGTTTTCTAAGGCAATAGGGCGGTAGCTTCCTGGGATTAAGTAGTCTACTTTGCCTTCTTTTTATAAGATAACCGTCGTTATGGATCTTCTAAGTTGCAGGTAGTAGCCTATTATAAAGCATGCTCTGGCTACGTCTGTAAGCTAAGGTGCTATAAGTGGTCTATAGGTCTTTAGGGCTTCGTTTAGGATCCCATCTGGTCCTAGTACTGTGTTGTTTAAGAGGCGGCTAATAGTTCTAGCCATTTCTTTAGTTGTTATGTCGCTGTCGACCCTTAGGCAAGTTACCGGTGTTTCACTAGTAATATTGCTAAGGTCTACTGGAGCCAGTTAAGGGAAAAATCTTTTTGTAAGGATCTTTACCTTCTTATTATTATTGCTTGTGGCCTGTGGTTCGCCTGCTCTTTGTAGGGGTAGTAGGTGTGGATCTTCTACTAGGCGTCCCGCCTTTTTCTTTACCCATTTCGCTATGGTCCAAAGGCCCTTGTTATAGGGGAGACTCGGGTTAGTAGTGTGTTTGTTTATAAACCGTCTCCAGTTATTCCTTGCTTCTTTTCTTAGGGTATTCTTTAGCTGGTTTCTTGTGTCTTTATATCGTCTCTCATCCTTAGAATTGTGGCTGCTTATGTATTTCCTCCTTGCTCGTTGTTGGCCGGCTACAAGGGCCGCGCACTGTGCGGACTATGCGTGTCGCGCGTAGGGGCCTGGTTTTAAAACTAGGCAGTGCTCTTTTAGCCTACTTTTAATTACTACCTAGATCCTTTCTAGTCTTTAATTAATTTCCTTAGGGGTAGCTAATAAGCCTCACTTGTTTAGTATTAGGTGGATTTCTTCTAGGTCTTAAAGTTATTGTTTAATTGTATTAAGAAAGCTATCTATATTAAGCTTCCTTATTGCATATCTTTTACCATTTGGTTGCGCCTTAATGTCCAGATCTAGTTGTATCTGGATAGGGATATAGTCTAAGGTAAGTGCCCATTCTTCTTTAGGGGAGCACCTTTTAAGTCTCTGGTATAGGTTTTCGTCCATAATTGTAAGGTCAATTGTACTTTTGGCGGTGCCCTATTGCCATATAATTGCACCTGGGGGGGTAGCTAGCTTAAGGCCCCCGTTGTCTATAGCTCTTAGTAGGCACTCTACCTATCAATTAGCAGCAACATGGATGCCCCCCTACTGTAGGTAGTGGAGGTTCATATCTCCTAGTAGAATGGACTCCGCGTATTCAGTTTCTAGCAAGCTTATTACAGATATAATGTTCTCTGTCTATACTACCCCTTCGACCCTAGGGTTATAGACATTAATAATTTATACTAGTCCCCTATATATCTGGATGGTTATAACTGCAATATCTGGGTTAACTGCCTGCCATAACCATAAGGCAAGGCTGATATTTTTGCTGATTATAAAGCATACGCGTATGGCTGCTTTTGGTTCATACAGGAGCTGAAATCCTTGGGGGCAGTATGTCAATTATATATAGGTATTGTAGTACGGCTCTTATATGGTAAGAATATGGTGTTTCTCTGGGTCTAGACTATCTAATAGGGGCCTTACTAGACAGTAGTTCGTATTGCCGCAGTTATACTATATAATGGTTAAGTGGCGGACCCCTAGCGGGGGTCCTTCGCCTCTCCTTCGCTCCTCACTTCTTCCGTTTCCACTTTCTCTGAAATGTTCAGAACTTTCGTCTCCTGTGTTTGCTCCCTGGCCATTACTTATTTTATATAGAGCTTTCCATTCCTGTGTCTTGTGTTCCTACTAGCCTTTCTAAATCTGAGTCTATTATTGCCTCCAGTTCTTCCCCCGTTCTCGCCGGTTGGCTATATGCCCCTTGTGAGCCAGCTGCGTGTGTTGTATTTACCGCGTTAAATCTAATTCTTGATTGTCCCGGCCTTAAACTTGCTATAGCCATCCATAGGGGTCTTCCTACTGGGCGTTCTCTCCCTTATATCCCATGTGTCCCTTATATCCCTGTTTGGTCTGGTAATGTCGCGCGGCGTCGCTTTTAGCCCGTTAAGGCTTGGGATAGCTGGCTTAGCCCCTTAGTGTTAAAGGTAGGAAACGCTAGGAAGACACCTGCGTCCCCCTAGCTTATCGCCTATTGTTTCTATTCATATAACCTAGTATGCAGTTGTTCCCGTAGCTGTTAAGCCCTTTCCTTCCGTCTCCTATATTTAATGCAGTCTTCTCTCTCCCACGCCTTATGTGTGCTTCGGTGACAGTTCGCGCATTTTGTTTGGTCTTAATTTGTATATTGTCTTATATCATAGGGGCCTGTACAGTGGCCGCAGCATACCTGTGCTGCGTATATGGATTGGGTGTGTCCCCATTATGCGCAGCAATAACATCGTTCCAGGCGTAGTCTGTGGTTGTAGAGCCTTATATTGTATATAAGGCCATTTATAATTATTCCTTTTTGGATAAGGAGTTTTTGCATTCCTGGTGTATATACGCTGACAATAAGGGAGCCATATATTCGTCTGTCGTCTCCCTGGCGAGTCTCTGGCGCCCCTTATATCCTCTTATTGTTCTCATTATATGCTTGGTTTGTATTTTCCTGTCAAAGCCATTAGATCTGGGTAATTACGAGTCCTAATATAAGGCGTTCTGTTTGTTTTACTATCTCCTATATAGTTGCTGTATTGTCCGCCTGGCGTCCCCTTTCTACCCTAAGGCTTATAGAAACCGACAGGACTTCAACTGGGTGATCTTTATAAAGCACTTTTATGCCAATACGCTCTTCTAGCCTGTCCCCTGCCCTTATGGCCCGTTCCTTTGCCTATTAGTCCTTTAGGGTGACTCTAATATCTCCACTCCTAAGGTGTTGGACTGTAACGGCGTCGTGGACCTCCTTGTAAATCTCTATAAGAACTTCTGTTTCTAATTGTCCCCTAAGTTCCTCTGCCTTTTCTGTATTTAGTTGTATTGTGATTATATACCCGGTTATTATTTTTAGGGGGGTAGGTTCCCTGTGCTATAGGAGCGTAGCTACGGCGGCCCAGGTGCGGTTCGCCTATAGGGGGGGGTTTTGTTTATCTTTGATTTTATTTAGCCGTTGGAGGATTTAATTAAGGGTTTGCTAGAGGGGCGCCTGAGGTTTGCTGGACTAGAGCCATTCTGCTAGCTATATTAGTTCGTAATAGCTAACAGATGCTCCCCCATAGTTCCGGATACTAGACGCGTCTAATAGGCTTTATATTTTATCAGATGCCTTCTTAATTAGGGTATTTCCACTTTCTGGTGTGGTATTCGCCCGTCCTTGTTGTTGTTATAGGGGGCCATTGTTGGGTATAGGTCTGGCGGTCACACGCAACTGCGTACCACCGTCGTTCCACCTATGCCTCCCCTGTGATGCATGCATCTTAGGGGATTATTAGGGTGTTTTTCAGGGTTCTTTTGGTTGGTTTGGTCTTTTTGGGCCAGGTACAGCAAGAGCTCTAAAAGTCTTCTCGCTTGTCTAAATCCCCAACGTAAAATACGACATAATAAAATTGTATTATTTTGGACCTTAACTGTCTTTATTAAATATTTAGCTAAATATTAAAGTAGGACATCTATTTTCGGCTAAGGATTATATTATATAACCCTAGGTCTAGAATATAGAAAGGAATACTAAATTAGCGCTGTCTATTAATAGTAATATATAGCTTTAAGATATGGGTAACTAGCTTACCAGCTTAGCTGTTATAGTTTTTACTTAAATAGGCTTCTCTAGTTAGGTAGTGTTTATATTTAAGAACTTAGTAATATTATTTATATAAGCAGTGTTTATAAAGGCAAAGCTATTTACGTTAGTATTAATAAGGGCAGTTATAACTACTTTTAGTATAGGGGCGATTATAGTTTATCTTCTAGCGCTAGCTCCTATTAGTATAGTAAATAAGTTCTAGTTACTATAGAGACGCTTTAGTTAATTAAAATAAGCATTAATTTGTTTTAGTTCTAAATCTAGTAATAAATATTAGGCTATAAATCTTTAGTAGGTTAGTAGGCTGTTTAGGGCTACTATAATCTTCTCTTATAGTTAAACCGTTGGCTTATTATATAGGTCTAAACAGTAGTTTTTAAGGGGAACCTAGCCTTTGCCTACTAGGTATAAGAATTAAGTCTAAAACTTAATAAAAAATTAGTTAAATTTAATTATTAAGTAGTTATAGTTATAATAGGTATCCCATACTTTATTTAGATTAATATAAATAGTAGCTAAATACTATATTATCTTATTAACAGATATAAACTAAATAGGTAACTTATCCTTAAACTTAGCGTAAAGGTATTACTAGGCGTCCCTAATAGTTTAACTAAAGAAGAAAAGTATTTTAGCTTCCTTAGAGGGGAAATAGTTATAGTTAATACGGAGCTTTTCTTATACTTAAATATTCTAATTCTTAAAGGTAGGGTATATCCTATTAGATAGCTATTAAGGGTTAAAAAGCTTAATAGATTTTAATTACTTCGCTATAATATCTATACTACTTAGGGTATTATATTTAGTAAAGCAAATAGGTTAACTAGGGCTTCTAATAGGGGAGACCAAGCTATCTTATAGGGCTGCGAGGCTCTTTAGGACCTTATCTAGAGTCCTTTATACAGCTTTAGCTATAAGGCAATTAGCTACCTACTTAGCCGCAAGATTATAAATCTGCTCGCATATGTTTAAAGTATTATTATTATTATTAATTTCTAATCCTAACTAGATCTTATATTCCTTTTAAGTAAAGGTAGCTCTGTTAGATAAGCTTACTTTAGGTGCTATTATTAGCTACTTAGAGGTTTATTAGTATTATATAATTTATTTTTAATGCTAGGGTTTAAATTAAGTATAGTCTGGCCTATAAGGGGGGGATATTATTAGGGCCTTCCCAGGCTATATATAGTATTTAGTGTCTAAGTATAATGCGTTAACGCGTTATTGCGAATAAAGTTTCTTTTTAGGGTAGGATATTATAAAGGCCTTCCTAGGCTATATAGAGAGAGCTTAGTATAATATAACAAGCTTATATAAATACTTCTAAACCAAAGCTTATAGATTACTACTATATAAGAATACTAAGCTAAGGAGAAGAAGACTATTAGAGACTAATAAGATATAAAGGGGTCGTTAAGGCGCTAGTAATAAGCAAGCTAATAGCAATTTTCTATTCTGGGGATAGAAAATCTTAATTAGTTAGCTTTATAAGTAATGCTAGCAGAATATAGTAAAATTTAGTAAATTACCTAGAAAATGGTAAATTGCCTTAAAAACAGCAAAGTAGTAGATAATACGCTCTAGTACCGTTATATATAGAGTCTTAGCTTATTGACGTCTTTTAACTACTAAGATATTAATTTATAATCCTTTTTTATAATCCCTTACGTTACTTATAACAAAGCCTTATAGGAAATACTATGGTAGACTTACTAATAGGCTAGGTATATAGGTAAATAAGAAGTCAATAATATAATAATAACTAGTGAAGTGGTTGCCTAATAGATTAACTCTAATTATATTCTAAGATTTACTATAAAGAAAGAAACTATCTAGGTAGGGACTGTAGTCCTTTAAATATACAATATAACTCCTATAAAAGTTATTACTTTATTACTCTATCTACTCTATCTACTCTATTATAGATTATATAGATTATATCTTATAACTTGTTATATAACTTAGTTATCCCTTATCCTATAGTTTAACTAATTTCAGCGCCTCCCGTGCTTCTACTACTAGTCCGTTTATAACCTCTTTAAGTAGCTATACTACTGCTAATATAAGGTCCGTAACACTATCCACCTCCTCTTTATCTTTATTTTTAAAGATATCCTATATCTCTAAGTCGTCTATTAGAGGTATAGAATTTCCATTTTTAATTTAATATCCTTTCTATTGGCTTATTATGCCGCTATAGCGCTCTGTCTCTTCTATAGTTCGTTATACTCGTATAGTTATACTAATACTATTATTGGGTGAGATTATACCTTTCTATACCCACTGCGTAGAAAAGGGGCTGATATATATTGCGATTGCGACCCCGCTTAGTGCCCAACATTTCTCCTATACTAAGTATATTAAATTAAACGTACAATTATTCTATAATGTTTAATCTGTTTTAAACGCTAAGTATACATATCTTGTTAGTCTCTATAGGCGTCTAGTGCCTTACTAAACTTATTATAGGGTCTTATATTTAATCTAAGGCCTCTTATCTTAATAGTAAACTCTTAGGTACCCTAGTAGAGATTTATTATCTTTACGCTAAAGAAGACCAAATTCTAGCTAAAGAAAACTAAATTTATAAGGCTTATATAAACGCTTACGCCCAGTTAGTTTATCTTAAAAAGGTCCATAAGAAGGTTTATTTAAAGAGGTAGAAACTTATTTAATAGGGTCTCCATAAACTTAAATAAGAAGAGGCTAGAAAGGATTCTCCTTAAGTAGAGAGGGAAATAACTCCAAATACCTTAGTAGCCATTCCTCTTAGGTCCCCCTTAGGTGATTTATTCTTTAGCAATCCTTTTTTATTAATATTACCTAACCTACTTTTTTCTAATACTCTTATACCTTTCTGAGGTTATCTAATAGCTCTTAAGTAGTCTCTTTATAGCCTATTTACTTAACCTTATACTATATTTTATTATTAATGTCCTTATAACTAATAATTTTTAAAACTTCCTATTTATCTTCCTCTTATCCTCTATATATATCTACTTTATAGACTAGTAGCTTAATATTCCTATATACTGGCTCTAGCATCGTAATATACTATATAGGGTAGATCTTTATTTTCTCTAATAAGTTAAGTTTATATATAACTTCTAAAATATTTGCTTTAATTATAAATAGTCCTAGTCTAATATAGTCCAACTTTTTGCTTAGTTGTTAACTCTTAAAATTTTTATATAGTAGCTATACTTTATCTCCCTCCTTAAGATCTAGTCCCTTAGATCTTTTAGTATTATAGTACCTTTTTATCCTTATCTATACTAGTTCAGCTATTTCCTTAAGGTATATATAAAGATTTACTAAGTTCTCCATTTTTTGCTTAGCTGTACTACTTATTTTCTTTGCTTAATATAGTAATAATAATATTCTTGGCTTATATCCATAGTTCGCCTTAAAAGGTAATGTGCCTATCCCTTTCTATAGTATTGTATTATATATAAACTATATAACTAGTAATAATAATACCCAATTATTTTATACATGGTTAATATAATGCCTTAAATACTGCTCTAATGTCTAGTTGAGTCTTTCTATTTAACTATCTATTTATAGGTAATATGCCGTTAAAAATACCTTTTAAAATGCTGCTATAAATCTTAAATCTCTATAGTCTAATATAGTCCAACTTTTTGCTTAGTCGTCGACTCTTGAAATTTTTGTGTAGTAGCCACACTTTATCTTCCTCCTTAAGATCTGGTCCCTTAGATATCTTAGCATTATAGTACCTTTTTATCCTTTGCTGTACTAGTTTAGCTGTTTCTGTAAGGTTTATATAAAGATTTATTAGCGTCTCTATTCTTTGTTTAGCTGTGCTACTTATTTTCTTTACTTAATATAGCGATAACGATGTTCTTAGCTCGTACCTATAGTTTGCCTTAAATAGTAATATCCCTATTCCTTCTTATAGTGTTGTATTATATGCAAACTATATAACTGGTAATAACAATACCTAATTGTTCTGTATATAATTGATATAATGCCTTAGATACTATTCTAGTGTCTAGTTTAGCCTTTCTATCTATCCGTCCATTTGCAGGTAATATGCTATAGAGGTTACTACACAAACCCCTTATTCTGCTAGAAATACTTCCTAAAATGCTACTATAAATCTTGGAACCCTATCTAATATAATCTTGTCTGGTGCTCTATATCTTGCGAATACTTCCTTTATATAGATTCTAGCGACATCTTCTGCTAATATCTCTTTAGTGTATGCTATAAAGTACCCCCACTTTATTAGCTTGTCCACTATTACTAAGATCGCGTTATAATCTTATCCTGTAATAGGATCTCTTGCCTTTAGTAACTTAATAATAAAGTCCTATAATATAACTTCCTATAGTCTTTCTGGTGTTTTAACAGGTTATAGCCCCATCGGGAAAATATTCGCAGGATAAAATTTAAGTAGACTTTGTTTTTCGCGTTTCACGTAATTAACATGCAATTTAACCAACTCGACACGCAATTAACTAACTTAACATGCAACTTAACCAACTTGACACATAATTAACCAACTTAACATATTTAAAAGTTAAATAACACGCAGTTGACCTATTTAACAACTTTAAAAGCTAACTGCATATTCCTTAACATACAATTAACTAACTTAAAATTTAAATAATACGCAGTTAACTAACTTAACAACTTTAAAAGCTAACTGCACATTCCTTAACATATAATTAAGGTAATGTAATATATTATTTTAAAGTTATATACCAATTGCGTAAATAAATTTTTACTATTTTCTTAGCCTACAGTATACTAGCTTATAATATATATTAGGATTAAAATAATTTTATATAATCTCATACAATCTTATACAGTCTTATATAATCTTATACAATCTTATATAGTCCTATATAGTCTTATATAGGTTCTATGCTAGCTTAGCTACTTTTGCTATTTATCCTAGCTTCTATATAATAACGCAATACGAGTTCCTTCTTCAAGAAAGTTATCCAAGTATAAAGTATTATATTGGTCCTAATTAATATAATTATTAACGTAGTACAAATCTAGATAAGAAGTAGCGGCTAGAACAACATACACGCTTTATAGAATAGATGGCATTAAATAAAAGCGACCACCTCTAAGTACTTACCTAGTATTTACGCTCGAGCGCAGCCACCTTTTCACCTCAACCATACCATGTGTTAGATGCGGCAGTCCATAATTCAATGGCTAAAGCAGCTCTACCATAGCTCTAGTATACTGCATATATACACCATACTTATCTAACCTTTTAATATCTAGAATAGTAACAATTAGCTAAAGCTAGCCTACAAGTCTTCCACCTAATAGCGTACGGCCTTTTTTAATACGGTCGCTGTTATCTATATACTCTTAGACCCATACGTAATCACGCCTCCACTAGTTAAAATATTGCCAATTTAGTATACAACGTACTACCTTACTAATTTAGCCCTTAAGGTCGGTTACATTTTTTCCATCTCGTTTCCAACAGCGGATAGATAGATATATTTTAACAAGCAGGCGCTTAACCTATAAGGGGTCCTTCTCTTTCCAGTCTATATTAGAGTTCTGGGCATGTTCGCCTTATAGCTTTTACCTACACTCTTAGACAAATACCATAATGCCATTTAGAAACCCTAGGATTTTATAGCAGTTTGCTACATAAGATATATAAAGCCACGTCTTTAACCTAAGACACCTCTAGATAAGATCTGTTGCCCTATCTATATCTTCCAAAGGCTACCGAAGCTTTGCAACTGCTAAATACTATATTAGTTAAGTAACCTACACCTCTAGACGCTAGAAAGACTATAGTACAGAATTACTATTTATAAAAGCTATTTCATCTTCCATTGCTAGTACTGCTACCCATCTTAAATTGTAAGAGTAGATTTAAAATAGCAAATCCTATTTATTTGTTAAGTTATAAAACGCCTTAATAATATAACGGTGTCCAGCTTCGCTATTTGCGCCAGTGCAGTACCCATCTGCGCATCCGTACAGGCGGATATTTTCCTTAAAATGTATAAGGGCATAGAATTTTGGTATATTAAAATAGCTTATATTAGAATCCTTTGCCTTTAGACAGAAACTTTAAAACACGCCTTTAAGTATATCAATTCGATATAGGGCGTAGTGTATATATTATAGTATCTCCTTATTGTGGGTATAATACTAAGCCATAATAACAAAGTCGTATACAGCTCTTATAAAATGCATAGCATATAGTTCCCTGGACAACAGCAGTAGGGCTAGCACAGCGATAAGTTAACAAACTATAGCTTTTTGTTTATCACCTATCTATTAAGTAACTTTACTAAATAACAAATTATTAAACCGTTTTAGCCCTGTAAAAGCCAGGACTTATTTAAAACGCTAATTAAGCTAAGCCTCCGCAGATATATTTGTTGTAGTTATCTTTGTCCCTCTTCTCTTTCTTTTTAGCTGGATAACATCGCCTACCAGTTTCTGTACCCATTTAATAAGTTGCATAACGATACCCTTTAGAAGCTAATATAGAACATCTACCATTATGCCCTTATAGATATTAAATAGGCGATGGTGCCACGTAAAATATTCTACTAGGTATACCTAGTTGTCTAAGGATGGAAGAATATTCTCTAGTTACTAGTATTTAATCTATCTTCTTGTCTCCTTATAGGTGCGTAATGGGTATTATTTCTTAGTTAAGTTCTTACGCTTTAGAGGGGGGACCTAGTATATAGTACAGTGCTATTAGCTTTTAACACCTATAAGCAGCACTTGTTCTTTATAGTCTGCCATTATTCCACATATAATTGGATAATATCGTCACACAAAATTATCCGTATATTAAAGGTCTACGCCGCTTTCTACAAAATGCTCAATTGCTATTATATTTTAGTTAATAGGATATAGCGTTAAAATACTAAAGCAGGACTTATATTTAAGTATAGTTCTCATCGCCTTATAATATGCTTTACTTTTTATATTATTATCCTTTTCTTTAACAACTAGTATAAAGCCAACAAGGATATTTACGGGGGATGTCTATTAGCGCCAAACTTGTCGGTCAAGATTACCGATGGTAAAATATACGGGCCAGGCCGATTTATTGCTATAGTGTATTATTAGCTGGGTCTTATCAACTACTATAAATATAGGAACTACTATAGCACCGCTAGGAAGCTTACCTTATATCTCCTACCACTAGTTACTACTATATAGCTCATTATAGACTCAGTAGTTTTCGGCATTATAGAGTCTCTTTAATACATATACTAGTGCATCTTTAAAGGGTCAATAGCCAATTAGAAAGGCAATTATATTTATAACATCCTAGTAAAGAATATAGTATTCCCTCTGCTTAAAGCCTTTAATGTTTAATTCTACCTTACACTCTAATTAGAGCTATTGTTCGTCTTATATACCAAATAGAATAGCGGTAATTAGTTCTTCCCATTAATTTATAAATTAGAAGCTGAGCAGGCTATAAAGTGGGCTAAGGCGGGTGTCTTTAAGCAGTGCATTAACGTCTCCCTTTATATAGCAAATGCAGTGCAGCTATATTAAAAAGGCGTAATCAAACTCCAAACAAAAAGGATTATATAGTATACTTTGGCTATTATTATATTATAATATAGTAATATCTAAAATTGTCTAGCTAACTTATTACATATTATTATCAGTCTTGCATAAAATTAGTTTACCCACCTTTATATTCTTAGTTACTTCAAATGTCTCTACTCTAAGTAATAATAATAACGATATAACACTTTTCTAATGTGGTATACCGCACGGAGGCACCAGATGGGCATTCTACTTATATTCTACCGCCACCAGAGTGTACTTATTGGTATCCGTGTTTATACCATCTAGTTACAATCGCGCGTTATCTAACTAGTAAGAGTGGTGGAATTAATCGCAAATTGTAAACAGTTAGGCCGCAATAAATATACAAGTGTTATATCTCTCTTCGCGTGCTTTTTTATAGACGTATTAGTAGCTAGGCAGCCGCCTTTTACAGCACCATAAGTATTGGTGAAGGCCGCCATAACTCTTAGGGGTATAAGAACACCATAGACAGCTCCGCTGTATTGTCGCTAATTATATATTAAATAATATAGTATTATTTCCAGGCGTAAAGAGTGCGTATTATAGTACTAACGGTTAATTACCGGTATTTAATCTATATAAGTGGCTTAGCTTTATAGCTGCCAAGAGTATACCTCTTATTTTCTCACCAGAACTAGTTACGCTAAAGCATAAGTATAACTAGCCTAACACCAAGTTTAAGGACTTAAAAGAGTCCAAGGCAGCTAAACTAGATACTAAAGCACAAGTATAACTAGCTTAATACCAAGTTTAAGGACTTAAAAGAGTCCAAGGCAGCCAGAATAGACGCTAAAGCGTAAGTATAACCAGCTTAACACCGAGTTTAAGGACTTAAAAGAGTCCAAGGCAGCCAAACTATACGCTAAAGCGCAAGTATAACCAGCTTAATATTAAGCTTAACACCAAGTTTAAGGACTTAAAGAGTCTAAAGCAGCAAAACTGGACACTATAAACTAAAGACTTAATAGTACCCAAAAAACCTTTATCCGTCTAAATAACAATATACAGTATTCTTAGGCAATGGCTACAGGACCATAGCTACGGCGAAGATATTATTTACCACCAATATTATAGAGCCTAACAATATTAGCTATCCGGACCTACAGATTCCATTATTTCTATATAAGCTATAGCAAAAAAAAAAGGGAAGATTAAGGGTAGTACTAGTCAAGTTAAGATAACTAAATAGGTTAGTACTTAGAACTATAATATCTGGTCTTAAGTATATAGAGTTCTAACCAATATCTAACTTAAGCTGCCGCCCGGAAGTCTTATATTCATCATTAGGGTAACGCTAGAGGGCTAGGCTGGATAACAGGTATTAGCAATAATATAGATAATTTAAAGCCCGTAAAGTAACCAAATAGAAAGCCCGTGTCTCGCAGGCTAACTGCTTATCTTTAACAGCTTTTAAAAGTTTATTTCTAGAATTCCTTTTAATATCTCTAGTTTCCTATTAAATAGACATATTAGCACGAGCCTATATACTACTAGGGTGCGGAGAGCTAAAATACAGTTAAAGCTCTTCAAATAATTTACCAAAAAAGAACAGGTTATTTAGGTTAGCCTATAGATCGGCTAGCTTGACCTCAATATCCTACCCTAGCTTACAAAGATTAGGGCTATCTCCACCTAGTATACCACCGTTAATCTACATATTAGCATCTCCCTTATTTACAGCGGCTAAAGAAGCTTTAGGTGTCTAATCTCTAAAAGGCATTATAATATAGCTTTTAAGAGAGCCCGCTCCGCACTAGGGCACTAGACGCTATATTGTAGGTAAAGCTTATAGTAGTTATATAAGGCGGGATACATTTCTAGGCAGTATACATTTAGAGAAATTAAGGCTAAGGCAAGCTTAATATAGCTATATTTTTAAAGACAAAGAGGCTATAGTATTGGTTTAGGCGGCTATAGAAGTTTAAAAGATTAAGCAAACAATAGCAGGAAATAGAAGAAAAAGGCGCATAAATAAGAGTACGGTGTTATAGGGCTAGAGTAACAATAGCTATATTATAGATGGCTCAACATGCAATTCGGACTACAGGACCTATATATAAATAAGTCTAGCGAATATCTTTAATATAAAGCGTAGTAGCTATAAGTAGAATCTAGGATACTAGTTTTAGGTTACCTATATAGTAGATATAACAGCTCACCCAAAAAAAAGTTACTTTGTTAGTAACATAGCTTAAAAATAGGTTATACTTTAGGTAAAAGGGTATCCTAAAGCCTTATCTTGCGTTTATAGGATAAAATACCATATTATATTTCACTTTGTTTCGTATAATCTTAGACTTTCTATAATGTCTTAGATTATCCCCTACCTCTTTTTACTATGCACTTTACCTTATCTTATACTTATAGGATAAAATACTATATTGTATTTTACTTTTTTTTATACAATCTTAGACCTTTTATAATGTCTTAGATTATCCCCCTACCTCTCTCTACTATATATTTTACCTTACCTTGCACTTATAGAATAAAATGCTATATTATATTTTACTTTTTTGTACAATCTTAGACATTTTTTAATATCTTAAATTGTCCTAAACTTATTCCCCTACCTCTTTAGAGCTGCTTCACTAACTAGTTATAACACAAAGAATAGAATTATTAGCTCTTTTATTATTATATATCTAGTCTAGTTGCTTAAGTGTACCTATTAGGATATCCATTACCCTATCTATAACTCTTTAGCTTTCTATATAATGTATACAATAACTAACGTTCTAAGGCTTCTACTACAGATTACACTTATTTTTATATGCCTTACTATTCATATCTTGCAATTTTATTCACTTAGTTAGTAGCGCAAATCTTATATCTTGTCTTACCATGCACCTTTTGTTCCGTTTCTCACTCTAAGTCTCGCATTTCGTTCTACTACCTATATTAAAGCTTACATCTTATCCTACTTCTTACATTAAGACTCACATTCTGTTCTATTTCTTATATCACTCTTATATCGCTCTCATTAGAATCCGCTATTATCTTAAGTTAACACCATTGGCACACCTTCTTATTATAACTGTTAGGATTGTCTTATTAGATTATTTCTAATTATTTAATATATTATCCGCTCTACTATCTTTATAAGTTACTCTATACTATTCTACATAAAGCTTTCACCTGCTTATAAATATATAGGGTTCTTAACTATAATAGCAGCGCCATACCTAAACTCTAGTTAGTACTTAACTACTACAACTAATAAGAACTTATCACAAATAAGTGGTCTAAAGCTATAGCAAGGACTCGCAATTAACAAAAAAATATATAAAGAGATTCTCTAATACTATGCTAGCGAAATTAATAAAGCGTCTAGCGGTAGGTTGCTAGCGTCCAGGCCCGTACAAAATGGAGTTAAGCGCACAGTCTTTGACCTTCTTAATACTAAGTATAGGCACGTGTTTAAGAGATCCAATCTACCATTAGAGTTTAAAGCTTTCGCTATCGCCACCAAAAAGTCTATATAGCAACACATAACGACCAACAGACATAGAGGCGTGGAGGTTACAATAGCTAATATTATTCTAAAGTATAGCGCCTTGTCTTCCAGAGAGCAGTCTATTAACTTATCTAGATTAAGGGCAACCTCTAAAGCTACCTAGGTGCTTAGTAGTCTATCTATTAAAGTCCTATAACAGCTAAATACCATACCTACACCATTCTATAAAATAAGCTTTGCTGTGTATAGTTACCCAAACAAAATGCTATTAAATAGGGCCCCCATTCCATACGGATTTATATTAAAAACTAAGCATAAGCATCTATTGTCCAATTCTCCAGAGAAAGTTAATGCATATTACTATAGATATAACAAGCTGCAGGCCGCAATAAGTATAAACTTCTTAGCAGATAAATATAGGGATAGCTGGGCTATAGTAGATCTAACCACTAGTACACCAATTCTTAACCATATAAACCTAGCATTTACGGTGCTTTCTACAAAGAAGGCTAGACTTAATATAATTATAATTAGAGTTAAAAATCCCAATCGGATTATAAAGCATAAGAGACTTTACAACTTATATAAGATTGTATAATATTATATAAAGTTGTCTAACGTACGTTTACAGGTATAAGATTTAATAAGAGTAATTCTAAGTCCAACTTTAACCCTAATATTACACGACCGGTGCCGACTAGGAGAAGAATAGGCACACCTACCCTAGGTTAAAGTAGTTATAAGTAGTCAATTCTAGAGTCTACACCACCTATATCTAAGCAGTTAAATCCAAAGCCTATATTAACCCCAAAGTTACCACCACCTATGCCTGCTGGTGCATCATCAGCCGTATAGCCGGCTATAATTAAAACTGCTTGTAGCTGGACCCATAGTAGTAAAGACCAGCTCCTACTAGATAAATTAGAGCTCTTAAAAGGCGTAAATCTAAATAAAGTGCAAATATTTAAGATAATGCTATAGGATAAAATAAAAGGATAGTATAATAAATAGCTAAAGTCTAATCGCGAAATATTTATCAATATATTATTTAAGGATATAAATAATAACCCTAACCTAATTTATATTAGGGAAATTAATCTTAACCGTATATAGAAGCGCCGCTACTTTAACGCCTTAATTAACCCTATTTCGACTAATAAGGAACCAGAAGATAAGCACAAGAATAAAATTAAAAAGGTTAATTAGGAAGTTAATTACCTAAAGGACATACAAGAAGCACACATCAACCTAGTATTATAGGTAAAGGCGCTATGGTTCCTCTTATTTCTGTTAACTATTTATAATACTCTTTAAGACGCAACCTTCCACTTATACGGCATAAAAAAGGGTAAAGCTATATAGATATATTAGCTGCTTAGTATTACCCATACTCTTCGCAATTATACAGCCCTAGGTAAAACCTTTCTCGCGGATATAATAGGTTTAGGTAAAATACTTTAAATACTCTTAATCTAGTACACTAGCGTATTAATAACCAAGATCAACCTTAACTGGCTTAATTAGAAAAATTAAGAAGGTAGAGATAAAAGTCTCTACCTTACCCCTAATACGGATAAACACCCACAGCCCCCTAACGCCTGATGCCCAAGTTAAATAGATAGCATGCCACAGTGCTATTATATTAAGGGAAGTATTACCAGAAAATTCCTTTACCGGCTAGTAGGACTAACTATATACATTACTAGACAGAATCTACTGCCCCAAGCAGTTAAAGACGTCAAATTATGGTTTAAAACCTTAAAACTAAATAATTATATTCCTAAAGGCAAACTACAAGTTCGCGTACACTATTCGGCTTTTATTAGGTCCAGCACAAAGAAGTATAATTTTATAAATAAAGATAAAGACATTCTTAAACCTATAAAATATAAAGAAGAAGGTAAAAAGGTTTGGTGGAAAATAGACCTAAGATCGGCTTCGTATCTTATAATTACAACGTCACAAACTTGGACAATAACCTGGACCGCTTAGGAATAGTATAAGACTATTTTTAATCTCCATAGAGACGGTAGTCCTCATTATATTATTAGTGGGATTCTTACCGACAAGTTCCATATAGATAGGTTAAAGACAGGTTATCTAATAAAAATGGCCAAACAAGTATATAATAATTAAGTAGTATTTCCTCACTTCTAACGCCCGGGCCTGTCTTATAAGGACAGCAATAGTAAAATAGCCTATTACACCTCTTAACCTTTAGTAGTGTTTACTTCCAGTACACTAACTAGCGAAGGTTTTATAAGTCTAATTCCCGCCTTAAAAATTTTTAGGGCCCCTAATTAGGCGGATTGCCCAAATACAAAATTAATTAATGGTCGCAATATTAAAGCATTAATTAAATATAAAAAGCTAGGAGTAGCTAATCACTCTTCTCTTCCGAATAAGGTTATTATAGGCTTTAAAGAATGCTCCTCTTTAATTGCAAAGATCTTAATTATACGCAGAATAGGGGAAGACCGATAGTTTAATAGGAGGGTAATTAATAAGCTACCACTAGTCGTCTACTAAGACTGCTATATAACGAACGATTTAATATTCAAGCCATATATTAAGAAGCTCTGGCGTAAAGCATCCCTAGAAGCTTTCAAACAGCTAAATAAAGCTTTTAGACACTAGAAAGCTAAAGGAAAAAAAAAAGAAGAACCTATCTTTAATATAGATTAATTTCTAGAGGGAGCCAGTTACTTATTAAAAAATTTTGCCATCTTTTTAGGCCTAGCTAAGATAGAAGATGAGTGGCAGGATACATAGTAGAAGGATAAGAAAAAAGTTAGAACAAAGCCAAGGTGGATAGTTGACAAGTTTTACAGCAAAAAATAGGATAAACCTTTAGACGAGAATCCGCTTTGGAAGAATTAGAGCATAATTACTAACTCTAGGAAACTAAAGGGAATTATAAAATACGTTAATAAAGTACTTAAAAGGAATCCTAATAAGAGACTACTATTTAGCAGTTACAAACTAGTGGCATATACGCTATTACGCCTTATAAGTTAGCCATTAGACTAGTGGTAAACTATTACTAATAATATAATATAGTATTTCTATAAAAGGCTTGGCCAGTCTAAATATTTAACTATTTACTAGATAGAGTCTAGGACATCCCTAAAAGACTAGAAGGATATCTACAAAGCGTTTTATATTCTAATAGGCAGTCCTTACTAGAATAATATAGTCTAGTTTCTCATTATTAACTAAAGGGTTAGAGGAAAGGGTCTAAATTTAGTCTTTACGCATAGAGTCCATCTGCTTAAACCAGCAATAATAGTAGATATAGAGGTGCAAGTATTTAGCTAAGCTACTAAATCTAGACAGCTAGCGCTAATAGTTACTATATTAACAACATATAGTACGGATAAGTGGAACCCAATTAATATAGTTATATTAGCAAGGCGTATAATAACTAAAAGGATAACAATTAACAAGTTTTATAAGGTATTTAAAGCTTAACCTACTTAGCAGGCTGATAATAATATAATAAAAATAGCGTAGCTAATATAATTAGAGCAGCAATCACCTATAATAAGAATATGTCTTAGCATAATGCACATATATATAGACAATATGCAACTGTTTAATATTTTATAATATATTATCTTAATATTAACCACCGTGTAATTAAACCTTAGAAAGTTTAAATTTGGTCCAGATTAATATTACTCCAGCTACTAACTACTATAACACCTATTAAGTAATCCAGCTTATAACCCTACCAACTCTTATTCCTAATATACATTAACAATTCCTATTAAGGTATATCCTCTTTACTAATAGACTATGTATATATGCCATCTTTATTATTCTAAAAGCCTAATTAGTATGTAAGAGGATCCTCCTATAACTAAAAGAGTTTGCTAAATCTACTTTCCTAAAAAGTATTACTCTCCATAGATTAGGTATCCTAAACGTACTATCCTCTATACGGACTCTTTAGATTCCGGCTTTATATATAATAAGATATCTATAATGCGAATAAGGACTATATAATAGCTTATACTAGGCCCATTCGGTTCATCCTAAATCTGCTATATAGGGAAATTAATATCTAACTCCCTCTATATTTTAAATTGTTACGAGAAGCAAGACAGCATTAGAATAAATAAACTAACATTTATAACTACCGCTTTTGTCTACCAATTGCACAGTTGCAGCGTATATACGAAATCCCTAACGGCGAAGAAAAGCGTACCCTAATTATTCCATTTAATCTGCCTCCTGCCTTTTTCTAATAGGTATAAGATATCGAATCAACCTATAACATAATGCTGTACTAGAATAATTAACAAACCTAGCTCTATTAAATAAATATACTTAATAATAAGAACCGAAACCCTATTGCTATTAAGCCCGTTATGCTGCAAAATAAAAGAGCTATTATTAATATTAGTACGTTTTAAGCGCACTTAATTAGCCGGCACTAATAGATATAGGTTAATAAACCACCTACTACTTTATATCTAATGGTTCTAAGAACAATAGGGCAAAATATACCGTTATTTATTGTGTTCCTATAGACTACAACATTCAATTTATTATAGGCTAGAAATTTGACCTTAAAGACAAGCGAAAGGTAGACTTTTAGGATATGTTAGATATATTACAGACAAAACCTTTATATAGCCTATCCGTATTAGAACACATTAATAGCAGTACTATACTATTGGATTTTACTATTAGGTATTAGAGTAACTAAGCAACCTTAAGTCTTCCCCTTATTGCCTAGCCCTAAGCCCCATTACATCGCTGAGACTTATTGCATTATTAAGTCTTATTACATCACCGTTAAGCCTTATTATGTTGCTGAGCCTTATTACATTATTAAGTCTTATTGCATCGCTGTTAAGCCTTATTACGTCACTAAGCCTTATTACATTGTCGAGTCTTATCACGTTGCTAAGCCTTATTGCGTTATTAAGTCTTATTGCGTCGTCGAGTTTTATTACGTCGCCGAGCCTTATTGCATTATTAAGTCTCATTATATCGCTATTAAGCCTTATTACGTTATCAAGCCCTATTGCATCGCCGCCGAGCCTCCTAGCCAGATTGGGCAATTGGATATTACGAGTACGACTCCTAGGGGTAGCGGGTTTAATTCTCACTTATTACACATTAAAAATATTAAAAAAGAAGGTTGTTTCCTATTAAATTAAGCGTTAGCAAGGCTCCAAATTAAGCTTATATTTTTATACATGTCTCGTAATACCTAAAGTCATACATTTAACGAAATCTCAGCACTATATACTTAGCATATTGGCTCTTCCACGTCGAGTTTTAATCACGTTAGGCTAGCTCTAAATAGCAAGGGGCAGAATATACTATACCACTACGCTATAAGGACTTTGGAATATAATCTTATAGATTTAACTAAATTATAACCCCTTTTTAAACCTTATGATTAAACCAGATCCTTAGGGATAGATCCCTATAGGGAATATTTAGTTGCGACTTTAGGAGCTTAAAGCTCCTTTAAACTCTAAATTAAATCTAAAGCTTTATATACGCGCCTAATTGACGACTCCTTATAATATAGCGTCTCTGCCCACTCTAATCGCAACGCTGCTGTAATCGCAGCTATACGTATTTTATAACGCCCTTATTCTAACTTTTATAATCGCAATAGTACTCCTTCCGCGTGGGGTCCGTACTCAGCATACTAATATAGCAAGGCATGATAAAGCTAGTTACCACACTATATTAGTATTATAAAAGCTGATAAGAGAACCATAAGTATACAATGTTTTTTAAATAGGAAGGTATCTAACTATTAATAGATTCCTATTATTGGAATACCTTATTTAGGTCCAATAGAATATTAAAGCACTATAATATGTTATAAATAAGCCTTATACGGATCTTAGTTTAATCGTGGCTATAAAGGTAAACGGCGGAATTAGCTTTATAGCCATAAGGCATAACTTCTAAGTAATAAAGGCCTAATAGGAAAGGTATTTATTTAATTACTTACTAAAATTAACTACGCGTTATATAAAGTTAAATTCTAAGCCTTATCTAGAGCCTTACAGAATAATTAACTTAATTTTAGATTTAACCGAGCCTTAATCCAAAATCTTGGTTATTAGAAATTTGGGGTATCTGCTACTACAGTAGCAGAGGCACCTTAAGTTTAACACTATACTAAGTATTATAACTTTCCTACAGTAACCAAGCAACCCTAAATTAAGGCAATTATAGAACTTACCATACCACTGCGCTATAAAGGCCCTTAGTTATAGTCTTATAAATTTAATTAAAATATAAACACCTTCCTAAATCTCACAATTGAATATTTCTATGTATAACACTATGCCAAGGATTACGATATAATTGCTTAGATATAGCTTTACTATAATACAACGGCTCTACACTAATTAATTAATCTATAGCTCTAAAATCTAGATCTATAACACTAAAAATAAGCTCCAAGCTACTGATTTTATACTAGCAGAACAAAACTTAGTAAGAGATTCGGGTAGTAAAATTACTGCTAAGAGTTACTGCCCAGATTCTAGCCAACAAATACCTATAACCACAATCTTAGTAAATGGTAAAAAGTATATAGTAGTACCGAGACAATGGCAGAATAATATAAGACAATAACAGGACAATATAAGATAATAACAGGATAATATAAGATAATAACAGGACAATATAACATAATAGCAAGACAATAATAGAATAATATAACATAATGCTAGGACAATGCCAGGATAATAATAGGACAATATAACATAATACCAGGACAATGCCAGGACAATATAATATAATAGCGGGACAATGCCAGGATAATATAGGACAATATAACACAATGGCAGGACAATAGCAGGACAATATAAGACAATATAAAAAAATAAAATATAAGATATAAAAAAAGGGAGCCCTAATACTTCCTCTTCTTTTTACCCCTACGGCCCTAGCGCCTAATGCAGTGTAATATTGTCTGTCTATATAAGCGATAGTATTAAGACGGTTACTTTAAGTAATATGCCTAGATAACTAGTCTAGCGCATAGTTTGTATAATATATAACAATAATAGGGGGATCTCTTATTATTATATTGCTAAGCAACGCCTTTAAAGCCATATTTTTCTAGTGCCTAGAGGTCCTTAGATTATTACAAGACGCTTTATAAGAACTCGTTTTAGTGTAGTGGCTTTAAGCCCTATAGTAGTTATATCTGGCCAGTCTTTAAGAATGTAAACATTTTTAAATAAGGAAGTATCCTTAATAGCCACAATTAAGCTAAGATCCGTATAAGGCTTATTTATAACGTATTATAGTGCTTTAATATTTTATTAAACTTAAATAAGGTGTTCTGATAACGGGAATCTATTAATAGTTAGATATCTTCTTATTTAGAAAACATCGCATACTTATGGCTCTCTTATCAGCTTTTGTAATGCTAATATAGTATAGCAACTAACTTTGTAAAATCCAGTTCGTTCCTTAACTATTATCTATAATATGGATAAGTTAATCTCAATCTCTTTAGGTCTTAAAGAATAAGTTAACCTCTAGAGGATTCTATTCTAATACGGCTAATAGTCTTGCCGCCGCTATTGCAAGTATACATTCCATTTAAAAATTGTTAGTCTTGGGAGTTAAAGCAACTAGAGACCTGGTAACTAGTCTTTTTAACTAATCCTAATAGATTATCTTCCCTACTTTCCTAAGTAAGAACGCTACGCGGATTACTAGCCCTTAAGGTAAAAATATTACTAAGCTAATATGGACCTTGCAGATATTAGGGGATAACTGCTTTAAAATTATAGCATGCTTACCTATTTATATATACCGATTCTATTACCATATCTAGATTCCAGTAAACTAAAAGGGTCTGCTCTAATTTGACCTACTACCTCTTTTAACGGTTTGATTATATATTCTCTTAAAAGATTATACTAAGAGCTTAAATACTTCTTTATTAAGCTAGATAGACCTAAGATCTTATTAACTTATAGTAGAATATCTCCATTTTCGCTAATAATATTCTGGCCCTTATTAGGGATATTAAGTATTTTAGCGGAGGTTAGAACCTTTAATTATACTAACTAGGCTCTACTAGTTAAGGGCTAACTGGGCGTCTTAAAGTATTAATAAATATAGTCACTAGTACATGTTAAGCTGCCTAAAAGGGATTTATATATATAGAACTATAGCGCTATAGCCTAGAGGCTGCATACGCAGTATTATACATAGTATAATACAATGGAGATAAAAAAAAAATTATATATATATATATATAAAAAGTATTAACGAATCTGGGTGCTAAATCAAGCTTATTAAGACGGAGGAGATATAAAATGGATAGGAGGAGGCTTGTAAGTCTAGGTAGTATAGTAGGTAGAGAAGCGTTCGCTAATACGCTTATTTATTTCTTATAAGACATTTAACTGATTATTTTATATATAACCAAACAATATAGTTACCTGTCTACATAATCCTGTATATTAGTCTTAGCGCATAATTAAGATGTCTTTCCTACCGCACCTCCCCTAACGCTTCTAGAATTATGGTATTAACAATAGACCTAAGCCATAACACTAAAGACACTCTTAAGTAAGATCTTAGGGTTATAAATGAACAATATAATACAATCTACTATAATATTGAAATCAAAATGTTAACGCGCGGGCTCCTTAGACAGCCACTACGCTCCCTTATAAGTAAGGCATAAATACGGCAAATATTAAACAAAATCTCCAATAAATTCCCATTTATGTTTCTAGGTTTACCCAAGAACCTATATACTAAATATATCAAACAACTTGCATAGCGCTATAGCCATAACGCGACGCGTTAAATAAACAAAACGGCTTCTACTAGGTAAATTATAATAGGTAACCCAGTACTCCTATACTCCGCCATCGCGTATTATCCACCAGCCGGCATACCAAAGGTAATAAGGTAGGAGGGAACACCAAGGTTATATAGAACAACAACAATACTAATCTGGTGGGCAGCTAATAAAGAGCTAATAATTATCCCTACCCAAAAGCTAGCGACCGGCAAGAATAATGCCTTAGACATACACGTTAATAATCTAAACTTTAATATATTTGTAGACATGCTAGGCCAGGATATTAACTTTAACCCTAAGAGTAAAACGCTTTGCTACTATATTAGCAATAAGATAGCCAGAGGACGAATTCAGCTTATAAATAAAGAGAAATAGCGCAGTACGGTTAAAGATATGTTTCTATAAGAAATGGATAGGTTTTTATTTATAATAGAATAAAGAAGAACAAGTAGGTTACTATTTAAAGTTAATTCAGCGTTACTAACTTGTATTTACAGTCTACGCTGCTAGCCAAGAACAATGCAATTACTTACCCTCTATTTCCGCACCCTTGCCTTTACTAGATAACTCGCACTCTATATATACAAGAATAGGTAGAACTAGTAAACGGGTTAATACCAAGGCAATACTCAATCTACAGCTGTCCCAAAAAACCTCTCCTAGTCGAAAAAGAGCCCTTACTCTACGCCTTAACCCGCAACAGAAAAGGCAAAAGCAACTATAACCGCAGTATGGATTATGCGCCTTAAAGCCACTGCTTTATTCGGAATACTTGCTGGTTTAATAGATTACCACATATAAAGGTAGACGGCTTAATATTAGAGCCCTTTGGCGTGCTATTAGGCGAGGGAGTCTTAGAATAATATAACCTAGAATATTCTTATAACTTATCCAGCATTCTTAAAACGCCTAAGGGGATTAGACGACAAAGCCTAAGGTTTATACCTATTCTTTCTAATAAACTTGTTAGGGTAATATATATTAACACCGTCCCTAGCTTACTCTTAGTATCTAACACCCAATTCTTATATCTATGCTTGCGCTTTCCTTGCTATTCTACTAAATTTAATTACTATTGCAATATATATATAGGGGATAGGTTAGGCTTACTATAGGCTAGCAGGGTTAACAACACGGAAGAATAACGTTAGATATTTGCGGTAGAAATACTAGGTATTATATAAGGGTATAGAATATAGTGATATAACTGTATAGAAGTGTTATTGCTGTCCTATATACCGCCTATGCCTACCCTAGCATTATCTACACTGGCGAGCTGCATAGATAAGGTGGATAAGCTTCGCTTTAAGTATAAGACGGGTGTTAAACCTAGTATAGGTAGACTGGAATAAGGTACAGGATCTAAAAGCCAGCACCCTAGGTGGATAAAGTGGTTTAATAAGGTACCTCCCTATTAAATTTAGATATAAGCCTTACTAGCCTACTACTTTTATTGCTGGGATTAACGTTTAACCTTTTATATACGCATACCGTATCTGCTAAGGGATATGCTAATAGAATAAAATAGTTTCGTATATAATAGCAAATAGTATTAGATAATCTTTAACTATATAATAATATTTTCTTAACTACTAACTTGACGCGAGTTAATAGGTCACAGTTGCGGCTTAACCGCAACCAGTTAGAACTAGCAGCTAATTACAATAAATGCACCCCTATTTAAGTCATTTATAAGCACTATAGCAATAATACTTCTACTAATACTGCTATTAGTCCAATATATACTATACCAGTATACATTCTTTTAAGTTGTTAATCTATATACGCCCTAGATATTATAGAAACAGCTATAAGGTAACCTATTCTAGCTATAAGCTATACCTTCTGCTAACTAGGTAAATACAGGAGTATTACTATAGCAGGTAAACGTAAAAACGTGTTATTAAACACTTAAACTAGTAGCAAGAACCCTACTTTAAGTTAATATAGGATAAGGAAATAAGGACAACTGGTATAATTAACCTTATATCTCTACCTAGCCTATTGCTAGGAGTTACCCACGTCCTAGCTAACGGAAGGAAGAACGCACTAATAAAGAACGAGCATATAAAACCTAGCTAGAACGAGCACATAGAACCCAGCCAGAATAAGCAATATTATAACTCTAGTCTAGTTATATCTGGGCGCGGAGAGGAGTAGGCATATAATAGACCCCATTAACGTTAAATATAATATATTAAGCTGGCTAACAATGTATAGAATATACATGGCCGCCTCTGGCTAAAAAGGGTATTATCTAATAATAAGAATAGCAACTCTAGTCTAGTTATATCTGGGCATAGAGAGGAGTAGGCATACAATAGACCCTATTAACGTTATATATAATATATTAAGCTGGCTAACAATGTATAGAATATATATGGCCGCCTTTAGCCAAAAAGGGTAATCTCTAATAATAAGGATAGTAACTATAAGTCTACACCTACTTCTTCTATAAAATAATAGCAACTAAATATTAATAAATTTACTAAATCTGTTAATAATCTGGCAGTAGAACTAGCTTAGTTAAAAACGCAAAGTCCTAATCTTTTAGTTAAGGTAGGTTATACCTTTATGCATAACCGGAGTTTAACTGCAATACTTAATAGTCTCCTCTACTATTTAGCACTCGGCGAGCCCTAGTAAATAGAACACTCTCTTTACTATCTAACCGCCCACCGCTATAAAAAGCAGCATCTTCGCAATATACCTCCGGCTCTTAATAATTGCGTATTGGTTTAAAATACTCTCCTATACACCTAATCCGTACCTTACCGCGTAAACAATTGCGTGCTAGTTTAAAATACTCTCCTACGCGCCCAATCTGTACCTTACCGCGTAAACAATTGCGTGTTAGTTTAAAATACTTTTTTACGCGCCTAATCCGTACCTTATCGCGTAAACAACTAACATTTGGCTTTATATTCTCCCCAGTAAGCTATGTTCGCCTAAACCCTAATATAGCTTCGTCTATAAAATAAGTAACCTCCCTTTAATATAGAGTACACCAATCTAGTGTTCGATCTAAAGGGGACCTAGATAGCACCAGGGAAAGTAAGGACGAGTTAGACCATAAAGACGATTTTAACCTAACTGCCGCGATATAGGCAAGAGAAGAGTACCTCTAGATATTATAACGGCGACATATAAAAGAAAACCTACCTAAGAGACATAAGCCCATATTTGCGCTTTATAGGTCCATTTTACTAGCAAGGCTGGTAACTAACTCTGGGACTTATAACGGGCATCTTATTAACCTATAGTTTAACCGCTTTCCAGGCCTTATTAAGGATATAATAAAAAAGGCATGGTTAGAAGCTATTTTAAAGCAGCTAAAAGCAGTATAAAAAAAAGCTAATTATATTCCTGACCTAGTGTCCGCTCGTAAGGTATCTATATACTAGAAATATTATATTAAATTATCTACTAACAATCTTAATATTATGTACAGCTATTTAACGTAATAGGGAACTTTAGGAACCACGTAATTATAAAGGCTCGTATAGTTATAAGGGAGGTGTATAGGCTAGGGTTTAACAACGCGCCTAAACTAATTATAGAACTACTAACTAATTACAATTTTATTACACTAGATTACACAAAGGTATTTTACCTATGCTATTTAGTAAAATGCTAATAAGAGTTAATAGCTAAGTAATAACCGCTTCCGTTCTAACGCGATAGTTGCTAGTATAGCTAGTATATTTTACGGTAGAGGAAGAAACGGCCTTGCCTAATTACCCTACTCTTGTAATATGTTCAAAAAGCTTACCGGCAACACTATTGCTTTTGTTTTAATAGCAATATATTATGTAATTAGGGAGTATAGAACTGGGTCTAAGGGAATAGACAACTTTTATAGCACTATTATTAGCGGTTAGTATATATCTGGTGTTTTACTACCTATTATTATTCTCTAACCCATTATAGAAGCCTACGCTAACCTCTTAGGCAGCTAGAACCAGATGTTTAGAAAACGGCAATCTAAAATCTAGCTGTGGCTTTAGCCCATAGTTATTAAACATGCTGCGGGCCCAATGCCAGATTAATTAACTATAGAAATTATCAAGGACCTATATAAAGATAACCTTAACGACCTTATAGCGGATTTAAGCGATAACGCAAGAGAGAGGTTCCTTATAAGCCTTAGCGACAATAAAACTAACGCAATTATTAACTTAGGCTATTTATTGGTAAGCTGGGCTATACTATTTAATCTACCAAGTCTATCTTGAAGGGAGAGCTCTAGAGTAGGCTAGACTAGTCTACTAAGTCTATCCCAAATGGAGAGCTCTAGAGTAGGCTAGACTAGTCCGCTAAGTCTGTCTTAAAGAGAGAGCTTTAGAGTAAGCTAGAAAATCTAGGGCCCTACTACTACTATAATATTTACTAATTTAACTTTTAGAACTAGCTAAGTTCGTTAGATTTAGTAGAATATATATCCTCCGCCCTAGTATACCACTTTGTCCTAAATACAGGAACCGGCAAGCCTAGGCTAAAAAGGTTTAAATCTAATAAGTTATTTGCACAATTCAAGCAGTACTATAGCCTTGCAGAGAACAGCTATGGCTAGTATAATAACGGAAAAGTAATATCAAATTTAATTAAGAATAAGGAGCAGTATATAAAGTTTGTAATATATGCTCTGGACTCTAGTATAGAGGAGCCAGTAGAGTTTTTGGTAGGAGATTAGGTGTAGGACTTTCTATACTCTCCTATAGGATAACTGCGGCTTTTTTATTATATATACTAGCTCTTAATCTACCTTTCTTTCGGCCTATATCTGCTACTCTTAGTAGCTACTTTTTGGCTATATATATATACTATACTAGCAAAGCTAAATACTTATAGTATATTATTGTCGCAGGGAGAGCAGGAAAGGTCTTATACTTTTAGAATATATTATAAAACAGTTAGGATATTATATTAAATTGTCTAAAACAATATAATGGATTGTATAAAGAAGTATATATAATTTGCTTTACTAGCCTTATAAATAGCTTTAAAGTAGCCTTTGTTTATTATCTAAAATATACTGTTGGTATAAAAGAGGTGGATAGCTCCAAATACAATTGTGGTTGCAGGTTGCGCGCAGGCTGCGTATCAAAAAAACACGACATAGGCTAGTCGGTCGAGTTGCCAAATGCCCTCAACTGCGCGCCAATTGCGTCAACCACCAACCATTGAGGCCATTAGTAGGGTACCATATTTTGCCGATGCCTCTATATGGCTTATGCCTTATTAGTTTGTTTCTTTGGTAATCTAGATACTTTTTTATAACTTATCTTGCTAGTCCCCAGATTTCTTAAATAATATACTCCTTTTAAAGTCTTAATACTAGTCCTATAGACCTATTATGTCCTTGTGTTATTCCCTTATGGAATTCTTTAACAACCTTTTCTATAATAGACTTAGGCACATATGTTGATTCTCTGTTTTTATATTGCTCTAAGTCTAGATCCTTTGTCTATGCTTTTTAGATCTTCTGCGCCTAATTACTCTCTGGTAACTTGTGGACCTGACTTTCTTTAGTTGCTGTAATTCTTAGATAGTTATACCTAATTAACCCGTCTTAATTCTTTTGTAATAAAGCTCCTAATGGCTTCTTATTATTCTGTAGTTTAGCTTTTCTACTTAGAGCGTCTGCTTATGCATTGTCTGTACCCTTGGTATACTAAATTTTAAAATAATATTCTATAAGCATTTCCGCCTATCTAACCTGTCTTTGGTTAAGTTCCTTCGTTGTTAGGAACCCTGTAAGGTTCTTATAGTCTATCTTAACTATAAATGGTTTCTCTGTGCCTTGTAAGAATACTCTCTATTCCTTAAGTGCTGTAACTATACCTAACAACTCCTTATTATAGATGTTGTAGTTTAACTCTAGCGGTGTTATCTTCCGACTATAGTATGCTACTGGATGCTATATATCCTGGTGTTTTTATAATAAATATGCTCCTAGTGTAAAGTTTAATGTATTTATCTTAATAACCGTGTCTAACCTTAGTTAATAGATCTTAAGGACTGGTTCCTAGGTAAACATCTCCTTAAGTTCTTAGAATAGCTTCTTTTGTTTACTACCCTAAACCTATAGTTCCTCTTTCTTCGTTAGTCTTGTAATTGGCTTAATGCTCTTTAACTACTGTGCTATAAACCTCCTATAGTAGTTGCAAAACCCTAGAAATAACCTTAACTATATAACATTTTCTGGTTCCTGCTAATTTACTATAGCTTTGACTTTCTTTAGGTCTATGCTGATTTTTCCTAGTTTAATAATAAATCCTATAAAATCGGTTTTCCTTATAAAGAACTCGCATTTCTTAATTGCTACTAGCATTTGTTTTTTTTATAGTCTCTTTAAGACCTACTTAACGTGTTCTTTATGTTCTTCTTCACTCTTTAAGTAGATGATAATGTCGTTAAGGTATGCTATAATAAACTTATCTAGGTGTTCTCCTAATATATTATTAATTTGCTTCTAGAATATTGCTAGTACGTTTATAAGCCCAAATTGTATAACTAATGGTTTATATAGTCCTTTCTTTAACCTAAAAGCTACTTTTTATTTGTTGCCTTCTTTAATTCTAATCTAATGGTACGCCCACCTTAGATCTATCTTTGTAAAGATTTACGCATTGCCTATCCTGTCTTAGATTTCGCTAATTAAGGGTAAAGGATACCTATCCTTCTTAGTGATACTGTTTAACTGTCTGTAGTCTATATATATCCTAAGTTTTCTGTTTTTCTTTGGGATAAATAATACTAGATATCCTACTAATAACTATAATAGTCTAATGTATCCCTTTTATAAGTTCTCCTAGATAAACTCTTTAAGTGCTACTAACTCGGTTTTAGTAAGCTTATAGATTAGAAAAAACTTTGGACTTATTTCTTCTTTTAACTCTATTTTGTGGTCCCATGCTATATGCTTTAATAGCTTTTTACTTTCTAGTAACCATGACTTTTTGCCATACTTGTGGTATCTCTTTGGTATATAACTTAAGCCTTACTTAGTCTCCTTATATGTTGCTCCGACTTGGTACTATACTAACTTAGTTTGCTGTTGTATCTTATGCTGTTAAGTATCTTTAATATTAACCTAACCTATAACCTAATTAATCTTTAGATTGTATTTCTATAACTAAGGCATTCCTAGTATCGCCTTGTCCTATCCTAACGGTAGGATATTAAAAGACATTCTGACTGGTCTCCCTTTAATAGTTAACTAAATAGGTCCTATTTTAAGATTAATAATGCCTCCTCTATAGGCTATCTAATCTCCTAAAATTGTTATAAGTGGATATAGGTGTTTTTTTTGTCTGTATGGTAACCCTATTCTTTCTACTACCTTTGGTGACATATGGTTTCTTATTACTCTACTATCTACTAACGCTTTGAACTGCTGATCTTGCCATTTAACTTATAAATTTAGGTATTGTCCTTAAATTCCTTTAAGGGTCTGAGGCTTTAATATTAGTTCTCTCTAGTCCTATACGCCTCCCCTTTTTCTAACTATTGGCTGCTAGATCCTGCTTGTACTTAGTCCAATTTAGGCTAATACTTAGTTTGTTTCTTTTCCTCTATATACTATAGATAAGTGTTCTCTGGGTACTTCTACCACTGTTATCTGTCTAGGCATTCTTCCGTAAGGAATCTTCCTGGTTAAAGTATTAAGTCCCCTTAACTCTATACTTCTACTGGGTGCCATTTATATATATACTTAGCGTTTCTAAACCGCTTTTTTTCTGGTGCCTAATATATCCTTGCTGGGTACTTTTGGTTCTTGTCTTTTGGTGCTCTATATATATTACACGTATTATCTATATAAGCTATCTATAATAGTGTATAATACGCTAAGTGACTTAGGTCTACTCTTGGCTTATCTTTGCTCTTAAGTTTAAACCTCTGTCTGGCTAATCTGACTGTTAGTCTTTCTTCTATAGGTACTAAGATTTGTTGCTTACTTTTCTAGTCCCTAGATCCTTCCTCTAGGTTTCTTAATATTATAATTAACGCTTCTTTAATGTGATTTATGCGCTTTTCCGTAATAGGTTGGTCTTGGATAACTTTTTTGTTTAGCCACATATAGAAATCTGCCTATTTATTGTTGCTTCTTTACCTATACCACTTTTCGTACAACTGATTTAGTGTGTATGGTTTGTCTATTAGAAAGTACCTTGTTATTGCTGTATTATAACATTCTTTAGTATATCTTTTTTTGAACCTAGTTAGAATCCCTAGATCCTCTTCTTATTCTAGTTTATTTAACTATTTTGCTCTAGGCGTCCCTGCCTTAGGCCTATTAGTAACTCTTTATATGGGTGCTTTGTCCCTTATATAACCTGGTATAGCTAACCTCTTATCTAGCTTTTGCTCTTGCTATGTAATAATTCTATATCTAAACTTATCTATAGTTTCTTGTTTTCTGCGTCTTGTAGCTAGATTTTTAAAGTTGTCTTGCTTCCTAATCTTAGTATTAACTTTTTAATCTTTAGGTTGAACACTGTGTTTACCTAGAACTGTTATAGTTTTTATTTATTTTTTGAAATCTTGGCTACCTAATAACGTCCTTACTCGTTCTCTGAACTCTTAGTTTGTGAACTTGCGTCCTGTACTTATTTGTTTGTTACTAAACTAAGTCGCTGCTCTTTCCTATTAGTTTTTGTTTGTTGTGGGTTCTTAAGCTGTCCTTATTGTATCTTGCGAGTCTGGAGCCTTCCTTATCTTGTCTTAAGAGTCTTGGACCTGTGGCCTTTTGCCTTTATTAAGTAATAAGCTAGCACTAGCAGTTATTTACTTGCTTAGTTTCTTCTAAACGTTGCTTCTTTTATCTTGTAAAGCGATGGAAATTGTATCTAATAGTGTTATAATGCCCATTACTAAACCTTGCTCTATAGTGGTTTTAGTCTCTGCTTTTGTTTTAACTTCTTTAAGGTCTATATGCTTCTAGTAAGCTGCCTTTATTGCCTTATTGTTGATAAATGTTTCGCCTATATTGAACTTGTTGTTTTTAATATCCAATCTATAAGCTGGTTTGTTAGTTCCTCTAAACTTAGATAATAATGGCTCTTACGGCTAATAGCTTGCGCTATATTTAGCGTCCTTATAAATTTGGCATGCGTTATTGTAATAAAACGCAAAACTGTTAATTGAACATTTTTTTATTCCTTATAGTGTACCATCATCCCTCTGTATATATGTGTCTCCTACTGGTCTGGTTCCCTTTACCGCGTAGTTACTCTGACCACCTTTATAGTCTTTAGTGAAATGACCCTGTTTTCCGCAATTTATATAAGCTCTATCTTTAAACCACCTTTCTTATTATGGAGTCCGCCTAAATATCTTCTGCTGCTGAGATCCCTAGTTTGGCCTCTGCTCCTAGGTCCTATAATTACTAGATTTTTGACCTCTGGGTTTCTATGGTTTCTTTATTTATCTCTTAGATTCTTTGGTACTGCTTAGGTCTATTAGCTCTGCGCCATTCCATAGTTTTTAACTCTATATTAGTTGTTGCGTACTCTGCGCCTTATATAACTATAGAACTTTGTCTTGCCCTTTCTTGGCTTGTTCCCTTTAATAGATCCTATTATTAATCTTTATTAACTGGTCTATTAACTCTTTTAGAGTATCCACATCTTCTATTAGGATAATTGTGTTCTAGACTTTAGCCTTAAGTCCTTGTTTATATTATGCCATAAGCGCCCTATTATTCCACTTAACCTGTGTGGCTAGTGTTTGAAACTGCGTTGTATACTTAATTGCTAAAGTGCGCTGTATTAAGTTCTGAAGTTTTTGTTCTGCTATTGTGGTTGCTTTAGGGTCTCTAAATATTTGCGTTAACCGTTCTGCGAATCCGTTCTAACTTGCAAATACATACCGTACGTCTAGGTTAGTAGTTGTTATACCGTTTACTTATATCTCTGTGAGGTAAGGCTTAAACCACTCTAGAGCTCTTTCTGTTAAAAATAGTCCTGTGTACGCTACCTAATTTATAGGTGTTGCTAACTTTGCTCCTTCTTGTATAACCTTAAAGTGCATCTGTGTAAGAAACCCTTTAAGCTTTAACTTCTCTCCTAAGAACCGTTTGATTAAAGGTAACTTGACCTTTGCTACTCTAATTCTATTAATGCGTTCTTTAAGTATCTTAGTATTATCTTATAAGCAATTAACCATTTCTTATAACTGACCTCGCGTAATTAACTAAGAATCCGTATCTACTATACTGGTGTCTCCTGACCCTAAGGTCGTGGCTGCCGTCGACGTCGTTGTAACTAGTGCTTTGGGTGGTATATTATTTGACCTTATTTAATACCGTAACCTTAGTAGTGAATATATAACGGAACCTTGTAGTAGGAACTACGGTGGGTCCTATTATTGGGCTGGGTATGTAGGTATAAATAGTTTAACAACGTAATAATAACTAGTGGAGTAGTTACCTAATAGATTAACTCTAATTATATTCTAAGATTTACTATAAAGAGAGAACTATTTAGGTAGGGACTATGGTCCTTTAAATACACAACCTTACGCCTAAGAAATCCCTTTGCTCCGTGAGGTACGTGTGCTCTGTATGTTCCGTACAGATTATACAGATTATATAGATTATATAGATCACACTATATAACCTTGGCTACTATTCCTTGTTATATGGTTCCACCGGATCTATTCTGGACCGTGCTTGTATTAACCAACTAGCTTCCTCCGACTCTTCTCCAAGTAGTCGTAACATCGTACTTAAGCTGTCCGTAACATTAGGTCCTTCTATTCCTATAGGGTCTATACCTTCTTAGGGTCCATAGCTATGCCGTTAGTTAAGATAATTAAGTTAAGGTATTTTATTTTTGTAGCGTAGAACTTAGACTTATTAATATTAATCTGGAGTCTAGTATTACTAAGTCTCTAGATGATTTTATTTATATATTTTGTATACTTAGCGCGTGTTTTTAAGAAGATAAGGACGTTATTAAGGTACGCAGTATAGTAGTTATTAAGGGCGTTATATAAAATATGGTTAATATAGTTCTAGAATATAACGGGCGTGTTATAAAGACTAAATAGTATAACTAGTATTTTATAGAGTCCAAACCGGGTAATAAATATTATAAGCTACTTATGGCCTTCCGCAATCCAGATCTAGTTAAACACAGCAATTATATTAAGCTTAGTAAAGTACTTAGCACTATAGAGTGCGTTAAGTATTTTACGGACTAGTAGCAATAGGTACCGATTTTTAATAGTAACTATATTTAGGCCTTAGTAGTCATAGCAAATTTATATACTACCGCTAGGTTTCACTGCAAGGAGAAGGGATACAGCGGCTAGTAAGGTCGATTTATAGATAAAACCCTTATCTAGTATCTCGTCAATCCACTTTTTTATATAACTAAATTTAGCGGGTAAGAGTGGTTTATTTTTATAATATAGGGCCTACTTTCTGGGTATAATCTTAATTTTATAGTCCTATAGTTGGTAAGGGGGCAGCTTCTCTACGTTCTTAGGGAGGAAGTGTTTAATATATTCGTGAAACTCTTTTAGTAGGCGTTATAAAATGTCTCCGTAGGTTAATCCTAGTTTGCCTTTTAGAAATTTTTTAATATTAGTGTCAACTATCTTTTAGCGTAGAAACTTAGATTTAGTTTTTAGGTTTATCTTAAGGAAGCCATAAAAATAAAGGGGTAGCGCTTTTTGGGCTTTCTCTATTATATAGTTACCTTCTACTAGCTGGCGAAAGGATCTTTCTAATAGGTTCGGTACTTCTACTAGGCCTATAGATAGTTTTTTAAGCAGCTATTAGTGTTCTTCTTATTTAACTAGTTCTACTGGCTCCACTATATAAATTTTTATTACTTTTATATCTTTTTATTTATAGAACTGGGTGAAATTAATGGTATAGGTATATTTAATGTCGTCTAGGTTAGGGCGTGTCTAGTTCTCCAGTGCTACGGCCGGGCTAGCACGGTTTAGTTAGCCCAGGAGGGCGGAAATAAGGTGGCGGCCCTATATAGTACGCGTAGGAGACGGGTATAAGGTTAGGCGTTATAGGGAGAAGGTCTTAATTGCTCTGGTTTTAGTCTTAGCTATAACACTCTTAGCTATTATATATGCGGTCACATATATATATAGCAGATAACTTAAAGTTAGGTATCTTATTAGCTGTCCTAGGTTAAGTAGATATATATAGGGGACTTATAGTTCTAGTAGTATTTATTTTTTTAGGGATAAAGCAGTAGTCCAGTCTTCCAGAATCTCCGCTTTATTTACTATGTATATTAGCTTACCAGTATCAGGCACCTCTTTTACTATTAGCTAACGGTATCTAAGCATTAGCCGTATAATACGTCCGCGTAGTACTACTTAGTTATAGTTAGGGATATACCATAGAAGATAGTTATAGGTATAGTAATTGGAGTTAAATTTAAGCTCTAAAACAGGGAAGTCTAGTCTTAGGTTATACTTTTTAAGCTAGGGCATTCTAAGAATTATTAGTATTAAGGGTAATAACTTTATAATATAGAAAAGCATAGATTCTATATAGTGGCCAATTATTATTTTTGCTATAAAGTAATGGGTAATAAAGCTAGATAGGAGTCCGTTAGTAAGGCAAAGTAGTTTTAGAACTAAAAGTCTTTTTATTATAATATTATACTTTTTTATAAGCGAGTCTTTATCTACAAATGCTAGTGCTATACTACCACTATTAATAAGGCTTACTGTTTTAATAAAAGCTTTTAGGAGTAGGTTGTATAGTAAAGAGAGGTAGGTCTAAATAAGAATAGTATTTCTATTATTATTTACTATTTTAAGGTTAAGTAGCAGCTGGCTTAGAATAAGGTCTAACTAATCTAGTAGCATAAATCTAATCCTTTCATCCTCCTCCCTATATAGTTTTAACCCTTAGAGGCGACTTAGTCCAAGGGTTAGTCTTTTAATAACTAGATTATAGGGCTTGGCTAATGGCTATAGTCTTAGCTGGTATATCCTAACGTATTAGTCTCTAATAGTATATATATACTAGGGGGTACTTTACCGAGGATATGGCCGGTCTCACAATTAGTGGCAATACAGAGCGCTTATCTATAGTTCGCGTATAGAACTATTAGCTAGGGCTATATTAGGAAAGGGAATTATAGGGGTAGGTCTCTATATCTAAACCCATGTCCCCATCTATAGTTATTATTTTGGTTACTATCCCCTCTACTAAAGAATCCGCCACAGCTAGGAGGGGGTTGGCGTGGTAGCATTAGGAGGGAATTTAGGTTTATTTTAGGGTTATAAGCATCTTTCTAGTAGCCAGGTTAACCATATACTATACAGAGTCTATTATCTATATAATGTCTTTAGACATTATTAGGGAGGCTACTACTACCGCCGCCAAATTTAACGGCGTTAAGGTCCATTAGGTTATTCTATAGTACCAGTGCTAAGGTATTATTATTAGGTAATATAGGTTAATATCCACCAGCAATATTTAGCTTAGCGGTATTTAACTTAGTATAGTAAGTATAGTTCTATAGGTTATAAGCAAACACATCCATTTGCTCGCTCTAGCCCTTATAGTTAGTATTATTAATCTTACAGCTAAGGGTAAGGGCTAGGTCCTTTATTTTAAGAGAAGTATTCTTTTTAAGCAAATCTACCTTTTATTCCTTAGTCTTGTTTGCTTTAATTATTAACTTATTAAGCTCTATTTTCTAGGACTAGTAGTTACGCTTACCTTAATATAAAGTATCTAACTTATTTTTGGCCGCTTAGGTTATATCCATAGTCTTATAGTGTCTTCTTATATATATAAATATGGACTCTCGGTTAAAAAAGGTCCATTTACTTAGGTTATTTAGGTATATGCGTAGCATATCAAGGCTATATTTAACATAGTTATAGGCCTTATCTATTAGCATATCTAATATATAGAGGACTTCGTCCATTAGGGTCTTAAAGCACTTTACATCCCTTTAGAAAACGCCTTAGATCTTTATTTCCTATATTTTAAATTTTTCTTACTTTTTAATTGGTGATCCCTTGCCGTTAAATAGGGTTGGATTTTTTGCTTTATACTTTTTTCTACAGGGCTCAGCTAGAAGAGGGAAGCTAGTTATAGGGTTTATATTCTTATTGGCAATAGCCTAGGTAAGTATAGCGATCTAAGAGCTTAGGCTTTATATGGTCTTAATATATACAAAAGCTTACTGTTTGTATTATTTAATACGCAGTTTAAGTGTCTTAAGGGAGTTAATTCTATACTGAGCTTTTTTAAGTTGGGATGTTATAGTTTAACCTTTATTATAGACGGTTTAGAGACCGCTCTTAACGCTAGTTAAAAATGTTATATATATAGAGAGGTGCTAGAAGGTTCCTGCCACATTAAGGTCCTTAGGGTTCTCCAGACTACTCCTAATTACCCAGGTAATATAGGTATAGAGGGTATTAAAGAGGCAGGTAAGCGCTTCGCGTATATTCGTTAACGGGGTATTATTTATGTTTTAGTTACCCATTTTGAGGGATCTAGGTAGGGCAATTAAAATCTTATAAGGCTGACTATAATACTAAGATTGTTAAGACTATCTAGGACTATACTAAGACTATACTAAGGCTATACTAAGACTATAGTATGGTATTATTGGTTACGTCAGGTTATAATTATACTGGGAAAAATGGAGACTATAGATAGAGGCGGTAGACTAGGAGGGCAAAGATCGCAATAGGGCGCGAAAGGAGATACCATAAACTGTCATGGTGCTGCAATAAAGTAGACCAAATAACTACGTTGTGGTATAAAAAGGAGAAGAGGCGAAAGGGGTATTATATATAAGTAGTAGGGCTAGGCGCCAAGGCGCTAGTGGTGGGCTAGCCAACTATAGGAAATAGTACGAAACAGTATAAAATAGTATGTAATAGGTCAGTGCCGTGATAAGCTGCTATACCTACTAATAAACTAAAGCTTTATATAAGATATATAACGGCTTTCTAAAGCTATTGCCTATTCTAAACCAAAAATAAAAAAATATTTTAATTAACTTTATTGTTAAGCTCCCTATAAGTAAAGACTATATAAATATTATAGTAGTTATAGACCAACTATCTAAGATAAAACACTTAATTGCCTACCCTAATATGTTAGTATCTGCCATTACCTAACTGTTCTTAAACTATATATAGAAACTCTACAGACTCCTTAAAATAATTATCTCTAATAAAGGTAGCTAGTTTATCTCTACATTCTAGAAAGAACTAACTACTTAACTCTATATTAAAGCACTATTGTCTATAGCATACTACCTAGAAATAGATGGTTAAATAGAATAGTATATTTGGATATATATATTATATTTATAGGATAACTGGATAGACTGGCTTGTATTTACTAAGTTTACTATAAATAACTCCATCTTGGAAACTATAAAGGTCTCCCTATTTCTAGCTAACTATAGCTAGCACCCGCAAATAGGTTTTAAACCCTTTAGTAATATTCCTTACCTAGCTTATTATACCTTATAAGTTATAGAGGTAAATAAATTTATAAAGAAGATAGAATAACTATAAGAGTTTTTTATTAATAAAATAATATAGGCCTAATCTGTCTATAAAGCTATAGTAAATAAGAATTAAACCCTAGCACCGACCTACTAAATTAGTAATTTTATCTGGCTAGATATAAGAAACCTAAATATAAAATAACCTATTAAGAAACTTAATTAGAAGAACGCCGGCCCTTATAAAGCTAAAAAGGTTGCCTTTCCTTATGCCTACTAACTAAAGCTCCCTAATACGGTTAAAATCTACCTTATATTTTATACGTTAGTCCTCCACCCTACTGCCTCTATATTAGATACCCTGCCTAAATTAATTTAGAACCCTCCTCTACTAGTTAAAGTAGATAGTAAAAATAAGTACTTTATTAAAAGAGTTAATAATATTAAGTACGACAAATAGAAATAGAAATATATATACCTTATAAAATAGAGAGGCTTTACTAAGCCTATATAGGAACCCGTTAACTCTATAGGACTTATATAAGCCGTAGAAGACTTTTATAAACTCTACCTAGAACTACTATAGCCCCATCTCGCAGAAGCTTAAGTTTAAAGGGGGGGTACTATTATAGGACATCTCTATAATACCTTATATAGGTCTACCTATTTCTATTAATGCGGTAAGAAGAGACTAACCGCGAAATGGCAATCTAATAGCAATCTAATAGCAATTTACGGCAATTTAATGGCAATTTACGGCAATCTAATGGTAATCTGCCGTATTCTGCTATATTTTGCCAAGTCCACTAAATCCTGCTAAGTTTTGCTAGGACCGCTACTTAAATCCTATTCTGCTCTATATATATGTTAACTAAGCAACCAAATTTATAATATATACCCTTTCTCCCCATTTCCTTACCTTTTCTCCTTATGCAATATCTTGACTTTATTACGCAGTTTATATATATAGCTTATTAATATCTACTTCGCTATATATTATTACCGCTTATACTTACTCCGTAATATTACCCTTAGCCCCTTCCTTTATAAAAGAAATTAGTATTATAATAGAGAACCTTATATGGCCCTAGATTAATACTATTTACCAAGCCAATACTATACGTAGGGACTAGGCCTTTAAGAAAGATATATAGCATAATTAGTAATGGATCCGTATACTATACCGCCCCTAAACTACCTATATTACGCTACCTATACTAAAAACCTAGAAAATTAGTAATAATTTAGCTAAGTCCTCTATGGAGAACTTAGGCCCTATATAGCTATAAAGAATAGTAAGGAATATTAAATATTATACTAAACTAATAGATTAGAGGGATAACTTGTAGAAGATAGAATAGGAGCTAAAAAAGATTATAAACCCTAAATTATAAAATATAGCCTAATAAAAGTCCGTAAAGAAACCTATAGACCTCCTACCAGTTAATATTTACTATATTAGCGCCGTAGGATTCTACTAGAACTTGGTTTAACCTAATACTATTACCTTTACTACCAGCTTATATAAAATTAATTAAATAATTAAAGAAAAGGAAAAGGAAAATAAGCTTAGTAAATAAGAAGGTAAGCTTATAGATAAGGAGCTAGTAGAATAAAAACTACCCTATTAGTACTAGAAATTTAAAGACGTATTCTCCAAGGCAGTATCTAATATACTCCTGCCTTACTAATTGTACAACTATAAGATTAAGATTAAGCTAGATAAGGAAGACACACTTAACTATAGCCCCCTTTATTAGTAGTCTACTGCCAAATTATAGGCTATAAAGTAGTACCTTATTAATAACCTAAATAAGGGCTTTATTAAGCCTAGTTAAGCCCCTTTTAATTTACCTATTTTCTTTACTAAAAAGCCAAATAGAGGACTTCATTTCTGTATTAACTACTATAAACTTAATAATATAACCCATAAGGACCGCTATCTACTGCCCTTACTTAATAAGACTGTATAATTACAGCACCTGTCGTACCGAACGCGTGCTTACGCGTACGGTACACCAACTACGCGTTTACGCGTTTGGTGCACTAACCACCCGCTTACGCGTCTAGTGCACCCCTGAAGCACTGACTAATCAGGGGGAGGTCGCATCAGTATATAGACTACGTAGTCTGCTTTAATACAAGAGACAGTCACCACCATCCCAAAGAGCATATAATACTATACGTATTTCGTGCCCCGGGATATGACTCACTCGTGCTATTAAGTTAGTACGAACACTGATCAGTGAGCGCGCATAGATTAGCAATTACTCGACACCTCCCCTAAGCGATACTCGACAGCGACCACCCGTTTAGACTCCTAGTACGACCTGCTAGAAGGTCGGAAGTCGGGGATTATAGACTATTACTAACTCTGTATACTTATTCAAGTCTTAGTACGGGTTACCAGAAGTATAATAGACGCGAATATAGACCTGTACGGAACCCCCTACCCTTCTACGAACCGTTACGGACTCGTTAATTACCTTTATGGACCGTTACGGAGACCTCCTACCCCTCTGCGAACCACTACGGACCTGTTAAGACCCCTTACGGACACCCTCACCCTTCTACGAACCGCTACGGATATTAACCGCCTTTACGGACCACTATAAGACCTCTTCTACCCACTGCGTACTACACTACACTATATAGTATGGCAGACCTAAGGAAGCAAGTTAATAAAGGCTAGGAAAAGTAGAAGCAGGGAGCCGACCTTACGTCTATACCTGACGTTAACAACTACATCAAATTTAAAGTTCTTGAATACGAATATTTTAAGCTCATAAACGTTAACCTATGGGAGCAATACTAGGAAGACTTCGCGGACTTTATAAAAGCTATCTTTAAAGCATACAACCCTACTACTATCCGTAACCTACGGACCCTCTTACGTAACCAAGGTGTATGGGTTAAAAGGAATAAATAAGTTACTGTTACATAGTCCTTATACAACATAATACACGAGAAGGACCAAATGGAATAGACCAAAGAGGAAATCCTAGACCAGTTTTAAGAAACTAAGGAACTCTTTACTTCTTCTAAACTTAATGTGATCGCTGGCCTTATACCTGACCTATTTAACCAAACTCGTCCTATAAACCCAAGCAGTTTCGGAATTGATTTTATGGGCCAAAGTATACCTAGTACCTAAGTTACGGACCGCAATACCTACGTAACCTAAATTACAGACCGTAATACCCCCGCAAACCAAAATACGGACCAAATTACCCCTATTGTCCAAGTCATAGATCCGCAAGCCATATATCCGCAAGCTATATATCCGCAAGCCACAGATCCGCAAGTTATAGATCCGTAACCTACCCAAGCAAAGACCTATGGCAAGGAGCTAGCTAACCTAGCTAAGCTCTATACCGACGAATCTAAGTACAGCGGTGAAAATGATAATTTTAACTTTAAACTAACCATCTTTATGGACCTCTGCCAGAAGGCTAATATTCCTAAATAAGAGTTCAGCCAAGCCTACTCTACTATGCTGCGCGGCCTAGTACTTAACCACTACTATACTAACCTTAAGAGCAACCCCCTTAGTGTTCCCTTTAATAAGCTATATAAAGCTACCCGTAATTACTTTAAAGGACTGGAATATAGGCGTAATATCCTTACCTAATAGAATGCGACCAAGCTATGGACTGTAATTAACAAGAACACTGAAAAATTGACTATAAAGTGTCTGTAAATCCTTATTAAAGACCTCCGGCACCTATAGCACGGCCTTAATACTAAGCTTCGAACAGACAACTTCCTATATAATAAACTTATTACGGCTTGCCAGGAAGTAGAGCCCTATAAGTACGCCTATTATAAGCCTACAGACACCTTAGCTGGCCTTATTAATAACCTACGCTCCTCTATTATAACGTACGAAGTCTTAAACCCACCGGGTAGCACTTAAGCCTTTGCCACGGATATTTAATATCCACAGACAGACTTAGACGTCTACTTTACGGACCACCGTTACCGCTAGCAGTACCCATACCGACCAAGTCCCACCCGTAACCCCCGCAGCAACTCCCGTACAAAAGCATACCCCCGTAGATAAACAAACCAGAAATACTTCGTGTGTGGCAAGGAAGAATATTGGTCTATAAGGCATACCTAGGAAAAACGTAATAGGTTTAAGAAGAGATTTAATAAACGGATTAGCTAGTTTATCTTAAAATACAAAGGAGAGGAAGAAGAGGAGCCCCCTAATAAGTTAATAGAAGCCCTTATAATTAACTTTAACCTAGATAACCAGGAATAGGAGACCTTAAAGACGTTCCTAACTACTTTTGGACCTTTTACAGACAGCCAAGCCTTTAATATTACGACTATATTAGCCGACCGTTCCTTTATACACTCAGTTGCGCCCGAAAACCATTCCGCAAGCACCCCCGTTACGGACGTTATAGATCACAAGCAGGACCCATTTGCATATATTACTACAGAACGCTATACCCCCAAGGAATTCTACGGTGTTATAATCGACATAAGCGCCTCCAAGAAGTCTACTGTAGGTTACGGACAATACCTTGTATATAGGACTACCGCAAATGATAATACGGATATTAACACTATGTAAACTAGGGCCATAAACGTCTAATTCGGCATTAGCTTAACTGCATTAATTAGATCAGTTATAGTTAAGACCCCAATTAGCCTAGTTAACTTCTATATAGTAAAAGCAGACACCCCTTTCTTACTTTGCCTTACGGACATAGACAGGTTATAGGTTTACTACAACAATATTACAGACACCTTAATTGGCCCTATAACTGCCCCTAGAAGCAAGTATATTACCCTGCTAATTACACAACGATTTAGATACCCGTTCCTTATATAGGGAGAGACTTTACGGACCTATATTTAGGAATCTTTTAACTATAACCCGTGCTACCTTACTAGTACGGAGATCCACTGTCTGCACCGCCATTTCGGCTACCCATTAGCTGAAAAGCTATATAGAGTCCTTAAACGCTCTGGACACGACGATGTTAATAGGAAGGCAGTTAATTACCTAACTAAATACTGCTTCTTTTACTAGAAATACGGACGTTTCCTAGGCCGATTTAAGTTCACCCTTTATAAGGACCTTGACTTCAACCACTTAGTATACATAGACATTATGTATATTAACAGCAGCCTAGTATTATATATAATTAACAAGGCAACCCGCTACCAAGCCGCCCGTTAGTTGCAAAATATATCCACAAAGTACACTTGGGATATTTTACGGACCTGCTAGATTAACACGTACATTAGACCTCCTAAGTATATTACCCACAACGCCAGTAGGAACTTCATTAGTAAGGAATTCCAGCAGTATGCTACGGCTATGGCTATATTAACAAAAGCTGTTCTAGTTGAGGCGTATTAGTCCGTTGGGCTTATTAAGCGAGCTTACCCAGCTCTATAGAGAGCTTATTAGATTATTATAGACGAGTGTAAGGATATCTAAAAGGAACTAGCTTTATAGATAGCTATAAAAGCTGTTAACGACACCGCTGGCCCTAATGGACTAGTACCCACCCTCTTGGTTTACGGAGCCTACCTAAGAATAAGCAACCTAGGCCCCCCTACCCCATCTATTACGGAACGAGCAGCTGCAATACGGAAGGCAATAGCCGAAATAGTTAAATTACGGGCTAAATAAACTATTAATAACGCCCTATACTACCGCAACGGACCTAATACGACCTTAGTATACAACCTCCCGCTTAACTCTGAAGTCCTCGTATGGCATAAAAGCGGTAGTTGGAATGGACCTTACCGTCTACTAGCCGTAGAAAATAAGACGTGCTACATATAGCTTTCTAGCGGGCCAACTAGCTTTAGAAGCACGTCCGTAAAACCCTACTTTTGGCCCAAAAATACCCATGACGTTAAGCCAGACGAACTAGAAGCAACTGCCGAACCAAATGAACTAGAAGCGACTACTGAATTAGATAAACTAGAGGCACCCTTGCCTACCCTAGAGGTCCTCTAGAAACCTACTAAACCTACTAAACCTGCTATAAAGCGTGGCCAAGGACGCCCCCGTAAGAATCCCGTAATAGAGAACCACCTAACCTCTATAGGTATATCCATAAAGCAATCTTTGCCTATAGATATATCAGTTCTAGTACAGGAAACCCCTTTTATGGACTTACGGCGTAAAGAGATTAATAGACTACTTAAAAAGGGTGTCTTTGCGATTGTAACGGAGAGAGACGTTCCGTAAGGCGTCCGTATATTCAACTTACGCTTTGTTAACGAGATTAAGCACCCTAGTACTAATAAAGCCTTTAAGAAATCAAGGCTTGTTGTACAAGCTTATAACAACTAGGGAAAGGACCTAGTCCTTATGCAATTGCCTATAATTTAATGGGTCAGTTAACGGATTATACTCGTACTTATGCCTGGACTACAGCAAACCAAATCCGTAGCCCTTTACTTATAGGACATCTTATAAGCCTATATGCAGTCTAATACCTACCTAAGTAGGAATATCTTTATATAACTACCCTATAAGCTTAACCTATAACCAGGAACAATTTTACGGGTTATAAAACCTCTTTACGGAGTATTAGAAGCCGGAAACCATTGGTTTAAGATATACCACTAGCACCACATCAGTAAACTTAAAATAGAATAGTTAACCTACAACCCCTGCCTCCTATACAGCCTATTAAACGGCCTTGGTATTGTTAGACTCTAAACAGATAATACCCTCTTCTTAACAGACCGGATATTTGTGGACGCTAAAGAGACTAAACTATAAGAAGCTAAGTTCCTAGTAAAGCTATAAAAGTAGTTAACTAAGCAGACTCTAATTAAGTTTAACGGAGGCTTAATTATATAAAAGGGCAACTTAATCTAGCTAACCTAGGAACGCCAAGCTTAAAACCTAAAGCTTATTATAGCAAAGCCTACGGACCTCACTAGTTCCCGCGGAGAGACCCGTAAGACCATAAATACAAAGGACTAATACGCTGCACAGCGTGCAAGAGGCGCCTATATTGCCATAGTCTGCTAACCTAAATCTGCCTACGACTTATCCTTTGCGGCTGTCACGGGACTCCTCCGTAACACCTTACACACGTCCACCTGTTTCCACCTACGCAGCAAGAAGAGACCGACCACGAGACGGCAATCTAACGGTAATCTACGGCAATCTGACGGCAATCTGCCGCATTCTGCTATATTCTGCCAAGTCCACCAAATCCTGCCAAGTTCTGCCAGGACCGCTACTCGAATCCTATTCTGCTCCATATATGTGTCGACCAAGCAACCAAACTAGCAATATATACCCTTTCTTCCCGTTTCCTTACCTTCTCTCCTTACGCAACGTCTTGACTTTATTACACAGTTCATGTACATAGCTTAATAATATCTACTTCGCTATATATTATCACTACTTGTACTTACTCCGTGACATTATATTGCGTTAAAACCTACACTCCGCCCCACCCTGTTTAAAATGCAGAACGACCTTAAAGCCCCTATAACGGCCGCCAACATTATGTCCGCACTCCGGGAACAATTGGCAGATATGCAAAAGTCCTTTATAGACGCCCTCGCATAAAACCAAGCTGCTATAGCTTAACAGCAAGCCGAATAAGAAGCACAGCACTAAAAAATAATTAAGGCCCTCTAAGAAGAAATCCGCACCCTTAAAATGTCCACGCTAAGCCCTTAAGACTGGTTACTATTATTAGAAGCCAATACGCGGAACACAAGCCCTAAACCAGCAATAGTTATCCCACCGGTAGAACTAATTACTGCACCGCAATAATCTGAACAATTACTAGACCCTCTAATATTTACTAGTAAACAATGAGAACTCCAATTATTCCTAAGCCGGCTCAAAAATAAGCTAACTGGTAACACTAACCGCTACCTAACTAAAGCTAACTGACTCTATTATGCCCTAAGTTAACTAGGAGGAGATGTAGCTGACCTTGTTAAACCTCTTTAACCAAACTTAGTACTAAGCCTAATTATACTTCTTAAAGCTATATATGGTGACCTAAACCGCTAAGCTACTGCTTAGAGAAAGATAAACCACATAACTTAAGGAATAAAAAGCTTTCTAGTATACTTCTCTAAATTCAACCGTTATGTAAAAGAAACAGGCTGGAACAACTCCGCACTAATTAATAGCCTTATTAAATCCCTAAGTCCTAAACTGAAAACCTCCCTAATAGGTATAGACCTACCGGGAGCCCTTAACGCCTGCGCAAACGTTATTAATAAACGGTACAATGATATACTACGTCTAACACCAAAGTCCGCTCCTTAATATAATATAATAACCCCACGAATATCTACTAAGCTATTGTCTCAGCCTAAGCACCCTAACGCTATAGATATTAATACTGGAACCCTAGGATACGCCCCACTAGGGTCCTCTAAATAAGAACAACGCACTAAGCTAGGCCTCTATTTTAAGTATAGAAGTAGCTCCTACCTCTCTAACCACTGCTCTGTCCCCCTACCCCAACATAAATTACGAATAGCCAACACTAGCAGCTGTTTACCGCATTAATCCTTTAGTTACCGTCCCTAATCTCCATCTGGTTCCAGCCCCGTATCCAGTAAGCACCACTTATAAGGACGAAGCTACAACCGATATACTATAAGAACTCCACCCTAATCGCCTCTAAAAGGAAGGTCCTAGAGCTAAGTCGCTTTTCAGAACGGCGCTACCTTAGGATCTTATTAAATGCTTTAGATGTTACAAACTCTAACTCTTAGGATTACAGCATAACCGTTAACTATTGTCTTCGGTAGAACAATTAATAGGTTAATGCTTAAGTCCTAATTAATACAGGAGCCAGTGGCATAGGATTTATTAACAAGATCTTTATATAAGATAATAGTTTTACTCTAACCCCCCTTAACCGGCATATTAACGTATTTGGATTTGATGGCAAATATACTATCTTAGGCCGTATTACCTATATAGTATTCCTAAGACTCTAATACCTGAACTATAAAGAACTGATTAGGCTTTTTATTACCACCCTAGGTTACTCAGTAATCCTTAAACAACCCTAAATAAAGCTATATAAGGTAACCATTAATTGGGATAACCTTAAGCTTCTATTTACCGCCTCCTGTTGTAAGTAGAAGTGTCTTACAACCTACTGCTTAGACCCCAAACTAAAATCTAGAAAATCCACCAAGATTTACCAGTCTAAGATTTCTACCGACGTTCACTAAGAACCTAGAAATAATACATAACTACATAAACTAACTCTAACTACTACACCCCAAACCAAGCAGAAGCTTAAGCTTAACATACAAAAGTACTAAAAGAACTGGTACTCTACCATAAAAAGAATACTTAAAGAACCCGAACCTAAATCTAACACCAACTCTATACCTAACACTAAACTTAAACCCAAATAAGAAACCATATAAGAAACTAAGAACAATCTAAGTTTACTTAACACCTTAGATATCTATATAATTAGAGCTATCCCGTTAGCACAACTCGCTAAGAAACCTAAACATACAATCTTTGCTGTTATAATAGCCAATATTAAAAAGGCCTTAGCACTAAAGAAACACACTAACCCTGCCATAAAAGTACTAGTATGCCACTATAATAACCTAGAAGTATTTTCACAAAAGGAAGCCAACAAACTAGTAGAACACTAACTATACAACCATAAGATCGTACTTAAAGAAGGAAAACAGCTAGGATTTAGACCCTTATACAGAATATCCCAAAACAAACTCTAAGTGCTACGGAAGTACTTGGACGAATACCTAAGTAAAGAATTTATTAGAGCAAGCTCTTCGCCTATAGCTATACCTATAATCTTTATTAAGAAACCTGGCGGCGGTCTACACTTCTATATGGACTACCAAGCTCTTAACGCTATTACTATTAAGAATTAGTACCCGCTCCCGTTAATTTAAGAGACACTAAACTAATTAAGTAAGGCTCGCTACTACATAAAACTTAACCTTATCCACGTATTTAACCGCCTCCATATTACAAAAGGAGATAAATAGCTTACCGCATTCCGTACTAGATATGGACTGTTTAAATACTTAGTGACGCCGTTCAGCCTTATAAATGCCCCGAGTTTATTCTAACACTTTATAAATAATACCTTACGACCTTACCTAGACGTTTTCTGTACTGCTTATATTAACAACATCCTGGTATATAGCAATAACCTAGCTAAATATAAGAAACACATTAACCTTATTCTGGAAGCCCTATATAGAGCTAGACTACAATTAGATATAGATAAATACAAGTTCTATAAAACGGAAGTTCTATACCTTAGACTTATCATCTCTATAGACGGCATATAAATGGACCTAAAGAAGATTAAAGTAATTATAAACTGGCAAGAACCTAAGAACGTTAAGGACATAAGAGCCTTTATAGGATTTGCTAATTTCTACCAATAGTTTATTAATAACTTCTCCGCCCTGGTTTTACCTCTTATAGCTCTAATATAAAAGGACAAAGCCTTTATCTTTAACAAGGAATATAAGAAGGCCTTTACCTATCTAAAAGTTATATTCACCACCGCACCTGTACTCTAACACTTTGACCCAAACTAAAAGAGTGTTATAGAAGCTGATTTATCTGACTATGTTACTAGAGGCATTCTGTCTTAGTATAATAAGGAAGGAGTACTGCATCTAGTAGCATACTTCTTAAAATAATTAAGTCCAGCCGAATGTAACTACAAGATCTACAATAAGGAATTATTAGCCATTATTAAATGTTTTAAACAATAGTGACCCAAACTAGAAGGCGCCAGATTTCTGATTAAGGTTCTTAGCAACTATAAGAATCTACAGTACTTTATAACTATAAAACAGCTAAGTTATTATTAAGCCTGCTAGTTAGAATATCTGTCTTGTTTTTAATTCTCAATTACATACCGCCTAGGCGTTTAAGGTTAAAAACCTAATACCCTAACTCGACGTTCACAAGACATAATAGTATAGGAAGAAGCGCGCGCCTACCGCAATTAAACGCTGCTTTGCTTTAAATTATTTAATCCCCTAGCTAAAGACCTTATAGTACACGTCCTTAAAATAACTGATTAATTAATTAAGCAGATTATAGTTAATAAATACCTAAATAACAAGTTTATCCAAGAGACACTCAAGTTAATTTAAGATGGCGTTAGACGCTCTAAAAAGATCTCTCTAAGTAAATGTAAAGCTTGTGGAGAACGCTTGTACTACTAGAACCGCCTAGTTATACCTAACTATAACAAGCTTAAGCTTAAGCTCCTTAAATATGTATATAATCTACCAGTAGCCGGCCACCTAGGCTAAGGAAAAACCCTAGAGCTGCTCTAACAAGAGTACTACTAGCCAAACATACATAATATAACACGAAGGTACGTCTCTAGCTGTTATACCTGCCGACGAGCTAAAGCCTTATATAAGAAGTATAACAGCTTTCTAAAGCTACTGCCTATTCCGGACCGAAGATGGAAGGATATCTTAATTGACTTCGTTGTTGATCTCCCCATAAGTAAAGGCTGTGCGAACATTATAGTAGTTATAGACTGACTATCTAAAATAAGACACTTAATCGCCTGCCCTAATATATTAACACCTACTATTGCTTAACTGTTCCTAGATCACGTATAGAAACTCTACGGACTTCCCAAAACAATTATCTCCAATAGAGGCCGCTAGTTTATCTTAGCGTTCTGGGAAGAACTAACTACCCAACTCTATATTAAAGCGCTATTGTCTACGGTATATTACCCAGAAATGGACGGTCAAACGGAACGTGCAAATGCTATAATGGAACAGTATATTCGGATATATATGTTGTATTTGCAGGACAACTGGATGGACTGGCTTATATTTACTAAGTTTACTGCAAATAACTCCGTTTTAGAAACTATAAAGGTCTCCCCATTCCTGGCTAATTACGGCTAGCACCCGCGAATGGGTTTTAAACCCTTTAGTAATATTCCTCGCCTAGCTTATTAGGCCTTATAAATTGCAGAAGCAAACGAATTCATAAAGAAGATGGAAGAACTATAAGAGTTCCTTACTAACAAAATAATATGGGCCTAGTCTGTCTATAAAGCCGCAGCAAATAAGAACCGAACCCTAGCACTAGCTTACTAAATTAGTAACTTTGTCTAGCTAGACGCAAGAAATCTGAACATAAAACAACCTACTAAGAAACTTAACTGGAAGAACGCTGGCCCTTATAAGGTTAAAAAAGTTGTCTCTCCTTATACCTACCAACTGAAGCTCCCTAATACGGTTAAAATCTACCCTATATTCTATACGTCAGTCCTCCGCCCTGCCGCCCCTATATTAGACGCCCTACCTAGACAGATCTAAGACCCTCCCCCACCAGTTAAAGTAGATGGTGAGGATAAATACCTCATTAAAAAAGTTAACGATATTAAGTACGACAAACGGAAACGCAAATATATATATCTTACAAAATGGAGAGGCTTTACTAAGCCCTTATAGGAACCCGTTAACTCTATAGGACTTACACAAGCCGTAGAAGACTTTTACGAACTCTATCTAGAACTACCTTAGCCCCATCTCATAGAAGCTTGAGTTTAAAGGGGGGGTACTGTTATAGGACTCCTCTATAACACCTTACACACGTCCACCTGTTTCCACCTATGTAGCAAGAAGAGACTGACCACGAGATGGCAATCTAACGGTAATCTATGGCAATCTAACGGCAATCTGCCGCATTCTACTATATTCTGCCAAGTCCACCAAATCCTGCCAAGTTCTGCCAGGACCGCTACTCAAATCCTATTCTGCTTTGTGTATATGTCGACCAAGCAACTAAACTAGCGATATATACCCTTTCTTCCCGTTTCCTTACCTTCTCTCCTTACGCAACGTCTTGACTTCATCACACAGTTCATATATATAGCTTAATAATATCTACTTCGCTATATATTATCACCACTTGTACTCACTCCGTGACAGCGGCCTAGGTAGTAGATCCGCAAGAAGAAAATATCAAGCAGCTTAATAAGCGTATTTAGTGGCAAATTAACAATATAGCAAGGGGACTTACTTTTATACTACTAGACCTAAGTTCCCTTAGCTTACTAGCATTTATAGACGCCTTCTTTGCCAATAACTGGGACCTATTATCGCAAATCAGCTTTGTAATTGTACTTACGGACCGTAATTAGGACGTAAATATTCTGCACTAGTTCTTAATTAAATGCAAATGGGTAACCCGTAGTGTACTAGCTTCTAAACTATATACACTAGCTTATGGCTTTAATATAGCAGCCGCAATTAAATTAACGATCTAGAAGATTCTACAACTGGAGTAGTTACCCCTGGTTTTATACACCGATTTAAAGTCCCTCTACAACTGCCTAGTTAAACTAGGTACGACACAAGAGAAGAGGCTTATAGTCGACCTAATATACTTACGTCAGGCCTACGAACAACGTGAAATTACGGAGGTTAAATGGATTAGCAGCGGAGATAACCTAGCGGACGCCATAACTAAGGTAAAGCCGTGTTAAGCTCAATCTAAAGGTTATAGAATGGGTGGAACGTGACTAACGGAGCACTTACGGTTCATTTGCGGCCTGTTGGAAGGCTATATGGTTCCTTTACGGCCCGTTGGAAGGCCGTATAGTTTACTTTACGGACCTTAAGCAGGACTTATGGCCAGCTCAAAGTACCGTCTGGAAGGCAGCCTAGAAGGCACCTTGGGAGGGATTTCCTGTGTATTTCTTTTGTGTTTTACGGTTCTATTAAAACAATTACAGAGGCTGTATATAGGTGATTTCATTTTTCAAGTACCGCCAGTGTATAATTACAGCACCTGTCGTACCGAACGCGTGCTTACGCGTACGGTACACTAACTACGCATTTACGCGTTCGGTGCACTAACCACCCGCTTACGCGTCTAGTGCACCCCTAAAGCACTGACTAATCAGGGGGAGGTCGCATCAGTATATAGACCACGTAGTCTGCTTTAATACAAGAGACAGTCACCACCATCCCAAAGAGCATACAATACTATACGTATTTCGTGCCCTGGGATACGACTCACTCGTGCTATTAAGTTAGTACGAACAAAGACTTTAACCTAAATAAGTAGAGTTAAGATCTTTACTAAGCTTAATATCTATTAGGCCTTTTACTAGATTAGAATAGACCCTAAATTAGAAGATTTTACTATATTTTGGACCTGTTATAGAATATATAAATATAAAGTACTTCCTTTTAAACTAACGAATGGACTGGCTACGTACTAACAATATATAAATAATATACTCTTTAACTACCTTAACAACTTCTATACGGCCTACCTAGATAATATTATAATTTACCTTAAGAATAAGTTAGAATATAAGAAGCATATCTATAAAGTTCTATAATGGCTCTACAAGGCCAGCCTCTAGGATAATATTAGGAAATTAGAATTTAGTGTTAAGCGTATAAAGTACCTAGGGTTTATTATTAGTATAAACGGAATTAAGGTAGACCTAGAAAAGACAGCCATAATTAACTAATAGGTACCCCTAAGGACTGTAAATGGGGTATAGTTATTTTTAGGGTTTTATAACTTCTATTAACGCTTTATTAAAAACTATAGTAAAATTACCCGGCCTCTAAGCTAACTTACCTATTAGGACCGGCCCTTTTACTTTAATACTATATATAGGCAGGCCTTTAATAAGCTTAAGAAACAACTAGTCTCTACTCCTTTACTTACCCACTTTAACCTAAAACAGCCCTTAATGCTAGAAACTAATACCTTAGATAGTATTATAGCTAGCGTTTACTCCTAAAAGCAAATAGACGGAGAATAGTACCCTATTACTTACTATTTAAAAACTATAGTAGATACTAAGCTAAACTACCTAATTTATAATAAAGAAATACTAGCTATTATCTCTAGCTTTTAGCACTGGCGAGCCCAACTAGAAGGCACCCCTAAGTCTATTTAGGTAGTTTCTAATTATAAAGCCTTAGAATATTTTATAATAATAAAGGCCCTTACGGCCCAATAGGCGCACTAGGTAGACACTCTATCCTAGTTTAACTTTCTAATTATATATAGGCTAGGCACTACTAACTATACGGACGCTCTTATAAGGCGTAAATAGGATATAGATAACTAGTCATCTGTAAAGATTTTATTATAGACCTAGGCGCTACTATAACTAAAGCACCTTAGCCCCTAGATATAGGCAGAACTAAATATAGACTCTTTAAACGCTAAGATATATCCTATTAACTCCACAGAACTTAACCTTATTAATAAACTGCTATAGGCAAACCGTACAGCCCCTTCTCTATAGAAGTGCTATAAAAAGATAAAGGACGTTACTAGCCTATACTCCCTTAAAAATAGACTGCTTAAGTATAAGGAACGGCTAGTAGTAGCTAAGGAATAGAACTTACGGATCCAGCTTATTACGAAAGTGTATATTTAAGTCTCTATAGCCTACCCTAGAAAAAATAAAACCTATAAAATTATTAGTAACCGCTACTACTGGCCTAAAATAGTTATAGATATTAATTACTATATATAAAACTATAACAACTGCTATAGGTCTATAATTCCATAAGATAAAACCATTTCTAATACTAGAGCGCCCTAGCAGTACACCTTTATATATTTCTATAAGCTACCTATAAACCGTAACAGATATAATATAGTTATAGTTATAGTTAACCACTTTAGTAAGCGCCCATTCTTAATTCCCTATTATAAGAATATTAATGCTAAAAAGCAGCCCAACTATATATTTACTATATCTACTATATTTACGGACTACTAGATACTATTATATTTAATTATAAGCCATAATTTATATTGGTCTTCTAGAATAAGTTTACCTAGATTCTAGGTATTAGACTAAAGCTTTCTATAGTATACTACCCTTAAATAGATAGCTAGACGGAGATTATAAACTAGTATTTAGACCAAAGACTCTAACCCTTTATTAACTACTTTTAGAATAATTAGGCTAAACTGCTACCTCTAATAAACTACGCCCAGGCTACCCTACCCTATAACTCTATAGGATTTATACCTATCTAGCTAGAAATAGGGTACTTACCCTATATAAGCTTTAACTAGGAAAGAGCGGAAGGGCCACAAACTATATACGAAAAACTATCTTATAAGGAAGCCTAGTATTATACTAAACACTTAGAAGAAGCCTAGAAAGTAGCCCGTATAAACCTAAAAAAGGCCTAAAAATTAATAGAATAGTAGATAAATAAATATAGGTGTGAGCCTAACTTTACTATAGGCAATATAGTCTAGGTTATAATAAAGAACTAAAAGACAGAACGGCCTAGCTGTAAGCTAAACTATTAGATAGCAGGACCGTATAAGGTCTTTAAGAAAATAGGCAACTTATATAAAGTAAAGCTCCCAAATTTTATTAAGGTCTACCCTAAATTCTTACCAGATAAGCTACGGAAAGCCATAAATAACCTATTGCCTAAATAAAAGAATAAACCTCCCCTGCTAATTTAAGTTAATAATAATAATAAATAGGAAATTAAAGAAATATTAGCCTATAAGCTAGTAAGAAGAACGCTAAAGTACCGCGTTAGTTGGAAAGGCTATGACCTAGATCCTACCTGGTACCCTATATAGAACTTTATTAGCAGTCCCTATAAGCTTTAAGAATTCTATAGCCATTACCCTAATAAACTAGGACCCCTAAAGTACCTAGATAAGTAGATAGAGTGCTAGTATAGCAAAGATAATAAGCTACTAGAAGAATATAAAGATAAGAACGCCCTATAGGTATAATATGGACACATAAAGCCTAAGGGCAGGCTTTACTAAAGGGGGGGGGGGGGTAATATTATGGCTCTGGCAGAAAACGGCAGAACTTAGCTAGCAGAACTTAGTAGAACTTATAGTTATATAACTAGAGGATTATATAAAAGAACCCTACTTTAACTAGCGCTGCTCTTCTTCTCCTTTTCTTTCCCTAGCTTTAGATCCTTGTTTATAGACAATCTAATTATACAGGCTTGCATACGTCCTTGCTATGCTTATGCCTTAATTGACTAAGTCGCTAACATTACCCATAATAAACGCATCCAAGTTTAAATATTAAGGAGTATTAGGTGGAAATATAAAGCTATTACTCTTTATCTTAGAATTATAACGCGTTAAATTAAATATTTACTTTCTTTTAAACGCGTTACTCCTAAGAAGAGGATTAGGCGCTATAGCTAATTTACTAAGTAGATTAACTTAAGGTCTTTATATACTTATCTAAAACTAAAAGACTTATAGCTACCTTAATCTCTCTATTAGTCCCCTCTTTAATTAGAAAGTTAGTATATACGCTATTTAGAGCGCGTTAGGGGAAAGGGGCTCTTCTAATATATAGTAAGAGCTAAACGTCCTCTCTTCCCTAAGAACCCATAAAAATGCCTTACCTTTGCCTATAAATATGTTAATTAGACTAGGGAACAATAGCGTCTTATCCTTTAGAGCATTGGTATTACGATACGCCAAAACCCATATCGTACTAAGAAGTTTTTCCTGTAACTTCAAAATCGGGCTCACCGAATTCGAGGTGGGCTGTGGCTCAAACCCTGGCCACGTACTAAACCCCTTCCTGCTAGCTCTACATACTAATTTAGCTGCAGACGTAGCGAGATTAGGTGTGTGCGACCAGCTTCCCCCCTTTGGCGAGCTGCAGATTCGGTGTCGTAGCGAACGCCTCTATTTGCGATCGGCTAGTACTGAGATCTTTGTCAAATGTCGTAGGGTTTCACCCGTACGATATCGCCAAATTTCATCGACTTCTCTGCAGAGACAGCGTTGTATTCGCGTCCCAGAGGCCACAACGGAGGCGTAATCAAGGGGGAGAAGAGAAAGCGTACGTCTTTAATTTGATTCTCTTAGCCAGCCAAGGCGATTCTCCAGGGCAACCAAAAGATCCTTGCATGCAGCCACAGCCGTTTGCTACAATTACTGTGTACAGTTGGTGGCAACCAAGCACATGGCTTCACCCCCACTTTGGCAAAAGCCTGATCGCCACTAACTGTTTATAGCAATTGTAGCGAACGCCTATGCTTGGCTAAGAACTTCAAGCTGTTCGCACTCCATTGTCGTGATATTTATTAAATATCGTGAGGCGTCTACCTGCACGATATTACTAAATATCATCGACCGGATCCCTGCAGAAGTAGTATTGTTTTGGCGACGGCATGGGCAGGGGGGGACGAGAAGAGGAAGTTCAATTGCTTTAATTCAATTCCCCCGGCCAACCAGAATAATTCCCCAGGGCAACTAAAATAGTCCTTGCATACAGCCACAACGTTCGCTACGGTTGCTATGTATGGTTAGTGGCGACCAGCAAAATCATGTGCGAGCGAAATTAACTTTCGTCAAAGGGGAGAGTGTGAAACTGGTCATGCACAGAGCTGTAGCTCCTGTCGTTAGTTTACGTACATTAACGTAATCCACAAGCAAGTGGCCGGCACAAACATGTGGCCACCCCAAAAACTCACCAAAAAACCAAAAAATCATTCTTTAATATTTCAACAACGGCTTAATAATAAATTATAAAAATTTATAATTAGACTCTTATACTTAATTTAAGACCTCTATTAGAGTTTTAGAGTAATTAATTTAGCCATTATTAATATATTAAGATTTAGCTTTTAAATTTAAGCCTAGTTATTATATCTTAAAAACCACTTATTAAATTACTTTAAAACTTTAATAGAGGTCTTAAAGTAAGTATAAGAGTCTAATTATAAAATTATTGAGCCGTTGTTGAAATATTAATGAACGATTTTTAGGTTTTTGGTGGGGTGGCCGCATACTTGTGCTGGCCACTTGCTTGTGAAATACGTTAGGGGGAATGCTCATTCTACGACATTGATTATCTATGTTAATTGCCTGATATAACGGCTTTGCTATATGACCTCAAGGTCTGAACCTATGATGTGGAGTGATGTTGCCAAGCATCCATTATATTGGAGCAGAGAGTTGCACTGTCAATGTCAGGCCATATCCCTGTGATGTCCTACGAAAGTTGGACCGTGCGCAGAACACTAAAATACCGGAATCAAAAGTACGCGAATTATCTACAGGCAAAACTCCTTAATACGATACCGGGTATATAACGATATATCTGGTATTACGATCTGCACGCCCTGATCACACCTTTTTTGGTATAACTAACGATAATCTGACTTTTGACGATATCGTTAAGCTCTACCGCCAATATCGGTATAACTAGTTGTATGAGAAGGGGGTATATCTGGCCCATAAGGAGGAAATATATACCCTTTAGGCTTTAAGATCCACTTTTTATTGAAGTTTTACTGCTTATTCACCCTACACGTGACTCTTGATATAACAATACCATTGGTATTACAATACATTTGGCGCCAAAACCCATATCGTACTAAGGAGTTTTGCCTGTACATAGATTCATTTAATACACATTAATTCACCATGCCTTCCAATTATACTTCTAATAATATAGACTTTATCCCACCAACTTAATTCTAAAGATTAGTGTATATCGCAATTACATATTAAAATTAGCGGCTTCTATAACTACGTAGAATCAATCACGGAGCCTTGATCCTATTAATTCTATTGGCTGGATCTTACGAAAAATATCTCTATCAGAACTTTCGTGCGAATCCTTGTCCGCTCGATCCGACATAACGAATTATAGCTTAAGACGATTTTTATCGCACGAATGACTATTTCCGGATCGTCGCGCGTCTCGACGGTTTTCTCGTGAAACACCATTTCTTCCAGCCGGAGGAAGCTTTGACTGAGCATTTACTTAAACTCCATCTTGTCGCTAAGCTATAAGTTAGATCAAGATAGTGACATGCCATGTAATGATGGCATCAGCAGACACCACTAAACCTCAGAATCCCCGAGATCCATTACTAACCCGAGCCTAAGCTCACGCTTACGTTGCACACGGAATATCTGCAGCCTTCTCTCCGCCTCTAAATAAAAGCCCATTCCCTCCCCTCTCCCTAAAAATTTCTTTGAGGTCTCTCAAACACTCCTATCCCTCCATCCTTCTCCCAGAACACCACCCCAAGCCCCAAAAATGTCCACAATCGACTCCACCCTCCCCGGCCCCCTCCATCCCCCCTTCCCACGCCCCGCAGCACCCATCCCCGAACCCGCGCGCACCGCCTCCGTAATCCGGACCCTGCAGTTGCAAGAACACATCGAGGGGGGCTACTTCGCCGAAACGGATCGCGACCCGCTGCGCGTCCCGAACCCGTTCCTGGCGTCCGCGCCATCGCAGTCGCAGCTGCGCACCGCGACACCGCGCGACCCCACCGACGCCACACGCAATGCCAGCACGTCTATCTTCTACCTGCTGACGCCTGGCCGCCCGCTTGGCGCCTGGCATCGCAATCGCGGCCGCACGGTGCACACGCTGCATTGGGGCCGCGGGCGGTATGTGATTATCCATGCGGATGAAGTTGAGGGGAGGGCGGGGAGGGCGCGGGCGGAGACGTTTGTGGTGGGGAAGGATGTCGAGCGTGGGGAGCGGCTGCAGTGGGTTGTGGAGGGGGGGAAGTACAAGGCGAGTTTTCTGTTGGAGGATGAGGAGGGGCGGGAGGTGAGTGAGGGGGGCCTGTTGATTAGTGAGGTCAGTAACTTACCTTTTTTTTTGGTTTAATGATTTGCAACTTAGGGAGAGAGGGAGCTGACCGTGTTGAAGACTGTGGTTCCTGGGTTTGAGTACTCAGACCATGATTTCTTGCTCCCGGAGCGGCTGAAGGAGCTGGTGACGCCGGGGCAGGCAGAGGAGATGGCATGGATGCTGAGGAGGGGACCGCCGCCCAAAGAGCATGAGTTAGAGTATAAAAGCAAATGAACGATGGGATTCTTCTGTAAGTGGCATGCGTGGTTGATAATATAGAAGGGATTTGAGCAGCCAACCCGGTTCTTAGGAAATAGAACCGTTTTCGATTGATAAAGTTTCGGCTACATATCTCTACGCAAAAACAGTCCAATATGAAAAGACAAACCTAGTGCAGCTTGTGTTTATGGTTCTTCAAAGCCGGAGCAGGTTCTTCTCTGTACTGACACTGTCGGCTCTGGCCGTAAGGTTGGCACCGCGAAAACAATTTGTGGAATGAGAAGATGTTATGACTCGATCGATACTGCTGTTGAGGATTCTGAATGTCACGGAGCACGGACAGGCTTCCTTATCCGAATTTTCAACACGAAACTCACCGACATAGCCCCGTGTCGATTCATCCGTGAAAAGCGTACCAGTGATGCAAAAGGTTAGGTTAGGTTTCAAAAATAAGGTCAAAACTAATCTAAAATTCGGATTTGAGGCTCCGAACCGGTTATATAACCGGTTAAACCAGATTAACCAGATAGAATATATAGATTCTAGAGCAATATAGTGTACAAAGTGGTAGAGACGCTTAACGGAGGCATAGAGAAATTATATAAAGAAAATAGTACACAGAGAGCCTACAAAGCTCGTAATACGTTAGTAGTAATATCAGCAATCAATAAGCAAATTACAACGTCGTACTTACTATCGCGAGTCTTAGCATGGTGTTAAGCGACGATCAGTCGTTAACTACCGTATATTTAACACCATTGTCGCCTAAATCGTCATCCTCATCTTTATCCTTATCCTCCTCCTTATTCTCCTTATCCTCCTCATCCTTATCTTCATTCTTATCTTCATCCTTATCTTCCTTCTTATCTTCCGGCTCATAAGCTTCCTATATATTTGTATTGGCCGACGCATTATCTTTACAGTAGCTTTCTTAGCAGCAGCTTCCTCCTTATATTACTCGTCAACGTTAGAATCAACACCCTTTTTAAAAGCTCTGGCTTACGGCCGCCCAAACCAGGACTTAAGGCACTCGTTTACTTCGATAATGTCGGCTTTAAGCCGATTACGAGAGTCAGTAATAAGGTGCTTAGCAGAACTAAACACACGTTCGCATTTGGTACTCATTAACGGTATAGCCAATATATCGAGGCAAATCGGGCAAGGTCTGGTTGCGAGAGGTAAAGGCTGTTTCAATAAGAGGATTGTCAGTGGTTTCTAGGTCGGCTTTAATATAGGTTTGATAGGCGTCGGCTTAAGCAAGAGGTATAGCTTTAATCTGCTTATAAGTATATAGTCCACTAAAAGTCTCGCTAGGTATATAGCTAATTAATAGAGGCTGCTTAGTGATGATGGTGGGTGTATACTTGCCTTTATATTCCTCTAGCCAAAGGTCCTCTACTAGGCCTTTAATACCGCAATTATCTAAATCCTTAGGCCTACCGCAGAGCTAGTGCTTCTTATTCTCATCTTACTTAAATTCCTGTTAAAACCACTACCACTTCTTATTTAGTAGAAGAACCTATGCGGTATAGTAGGCAGCGCTATTATCTGCGCATTTGTAGTACTCTTTGTATTTCTCCCATAAGAAACAGGCAGCGGCTTCTAGGTAGGTATATTCCTTACTATTACTATATTAAAGTTAAAGCTCTTTAAAATCTATCTAGGCGTTAAATATGTGGTTAAGAAGCTAATCTATAGTAGTAAACTAGCGATAGAGTGTGACTTATAACCTTGGCTATATATAGTAGCTTTATAAAATGGCTATAGGATAAAGGAAAGCTTTTTAAGAAGAAACCAGTGGTATATTGTAAGACGGTCATTTTCTATGCCTTCGCCGCGTTTTGGTATATGGGTATCGCAGAACATCTAAATACGTTACTTGCAATTAATACCTCTTACAATAAAGCTAAAATATAAGTTCTATCGCGTTGCATTACTTTAAATAAGCTAGTAGAGAAGTTAGTTAATAAAATTAGAAAGTTGAATATAGGCCGAATAGATCTTATAGTTATTACCGAAATATTAGTAACTCGCGTAGAGGCGAACGTCGCGCACCTCCCACCCTATTAAAACGATATATTTATATAGAACTATTTAAAGGGGCTTGGCGGATTTTAATTAGTTGTAAAAATTGGTCCGGGTTATGTGCTACCCCATTAAAATTTTAATTCTACCCCTTACTACTCTCTATCTTCCTCTCATTTACTATACCCTACCTACTACTAATATACTACTCCCTGCCTACCGCCGAAATGCCTTCCAATTGTATATATTGCACTACCTACAAGCAGTATCGCTCTTTTACTGACTTTATAACGAACCGTCTTGGAGCTCCGTATAAGACCTGTAAACCTTACAAGGTTAATACTTTTTTCTTTTCTTTTTAATTGCCTTTCTAACTCTATATATATAGGAGAAAAGAAAGGGGCGGTCCTAACGATCTTTAGCGGACCTTTAGCAGCCTACCACTACTTCCGCTACTGCTTCCGCTACTACTTCTTCCTCTACTTCCCGCCTCCTTATACCGCCCATATCGATCTAGCCGCGACCTATTACGGCCCGCCCTATTACGGACTAGTTGGATATTGGGCCTATAAATATGGCCGCTATTACTATAGTCTGCCCTATTGCGGACCAGTTAGATATTGGGCCTATAAATACGGCCTATAATTACTACTAAGCTTTATACTGGATAGATAAACGGATTAGTTCTATATAGGCTAAACAGCCTCGCTTTAAGAGCTACTATAAGCAAGGCAATATTATTCTACCTTTATTTAGACCCCCGCCGCAATATTTATAGACCCTACTATAGTCCCAGAAACGCTTCGCCCGTACGTTTTAGGACTAGCTCCGTTTATATAACGCGGCTTTAGCTTTTACCTCCGTTAACTACACCATTACTAACTATAGCGCTACTTTAGCCGGTATTAATTGTTTCCAGATTTATGGCAAACTATACCACCTTACTAGGCCTGTAGAAGCTCCCTATAGAGCTGTACCTTAATATACTTAGCTTTACTTTTACGACCCTGCCTACGCTACTAATATCTATCTATAGACTAATCCGTAGCTTAATGCGGAGGTTTTACGGCGTCTTACTAATATACTATATAAGATTAGCAATCCTATACTAAACCGCTGTAAAATAGCTTTAGGTGTAGGCGCAGGTATAAGCTACGTCTACTCTATTACGGATTATTCTAAACCCGTAAATATAGCTAATTATTAAGGCGGGCGCTAATCGGTACCGTAAAAATCTACCTACGGCTACTAAGGTCGCTATTATTATTCTTAATGAGTATAAAAGCGCTAACTTCCGCGATATTGTTCTTGCTGACTATAGCCGGCCTAGGGAGCCCCCGCGGTACTACCGTATTAACTTAAACCATACCGCCTATATGCCGCTATACTACGTACTGCTCTTTTCTTACGGCGACCCTAGCTAGTACTAGGGTATACAGCTCCATGGCAAGTCTTGTACTTGCTAGTATAACTGCCTTCCCTAGCAAGCTTACTTTTGGTTCTACCTTTATATCTATAACGGCTCTAAATTAGTGCCGTTCGCCTTCCGGCGCCTATTTTAGCAGTATATTATTAACGCCTAGGCCCTATATAACTAGAATAAGCTTAACTGGGTCCGTTTTTACTAGTTTAATATCTATATAGACCTATATAACGGTATTACGGATACTATCTCCCCCGGAGATTTTAACCCTAATTCTGTCGGCTGCCGCGTTATTCTTTCTTTAAGTTACCTTAGTAGCGCCTGCTTTATCGGCTAGTGCTACTAAAATCCTATGGCTATAGTCCGCCGTTATAACCGTCTAAGCCTATTTATTACTTTTATGGCTAATCTGCCGTGGGACGAAATTACCTATAAGCTTTTACCTTACTAAACCGCTATTAACCGCCCTAATTTAGTTGCCCGTATTTTCCATATAAAGGTTGTCCACCTTTTATATAACCTTAAGAAAAAGCAGATTTTTAGTAGATTTCTTAGCTGCGTTTAGACTATTAAATATTAAAAACGGTGCCTACCGCATCTCTACCTTTTTCTCTTTTTATATCCAAAGGACCGTAATACATTAATGGATCCCGTAGTTATTAACCGTTATATATCTATAGAGCTCCTATGGCCTTAGGATAACCCTACCAAACGGCTTACCGATATTATGCGGATTATAATAGTCTATGGGCCCTGCGGTACTGATAACCTAAATACCCCCTATATAGTTGCCGGTGCTCTAGGCTGTCTGCTAACCTACTTAAAGTAATTTCCGAAGCTATTCTACCCCGCAACGGCCGTATATAATAATAGTTACCCTTAGTATCGCCGCTGTAATAATTTACGGTTATGGCCTGTCCGTATACTAGGTGGTAATGGTGCTACCATAAACCTTAACAACCGCTAGGTTGTACCGTATAATCCCTGTCTTAGCGTAAAGTATAGGGCCTATATTAATATTAAGGTCTGCGCCTCCGTATAGGCCGTAAAGTATATTTATAAGTATATTTATAAGGGGACCGACCAAACAGCCGTATAGCTCTCGGACGATAACGATAAAATTAGCAGGTACCTTTATAGTAGATATATTAGCCCTACAGAGGCCGTCTAGCGGCTATTTAAGTTCTTAGTTTATAAGGAATACCCCCCTATAATATAACTCGCTATATACCTTCCTAGCTAGTAGCCCGTTTATTTTTAGCTAGATAAATCCACAGAGGACCTACAATAGCGCCTTAAAATAGCCTATTTAACTTTAACCGCTTAGTTTTGGTATAACTCTAAAAATGCGGATAGTCGTGCTACGCTTTACTAGGACTTCCCTTATAGATATACCTTTATAGTAAAAATATGCTAGTAGTAGCGCCGCGTCTACCTAAAGGATACCGTTATTGGCCGTATATATTACTATTGTGACGGTGCTAGGGCAACGCTACCTACCATACTCAGTGGACCCTAACTCCTACCAACCAATTAGGATTTTCCATCCCCGGGATGGAAAATCGCCATTGGCTCGCTTACTACTAGCGCCTTAGCAACCCCTTTATATCTTGCCAGTCTCTGACAGACTTCTTCTTCTCCTTAGCTTAGTATTCTTGTATAGTAGCAATCTACAAGCTTCAGTTCAGAAGCATTTATATAAGCCCGTCACATTATACTAAGCTCTCCCTACATTGCCTAGGAAGGCCTCAATAATATCCCACCCCAAAAAGACCTTCGTCTGCAACGACGCGTCAACGCGTTATACTTAGACATCAAAAAACCCACACTACTACGCCTAAGAAGGCCCTAACAATATCCCACTTTATAGGCCAGACTATACTTGACCTGCACCCATAAAAGAACCCTAGAATTAAAACTAAATTATATAATTCCAATAAACCTTAGGAAGCCGACGATAGCACCTAAAGCAAGCTCATCTAAAAGACCTGCCTCTACCCAAGAGGAATATAAGGTCCAGTTAGGATCAGAAATCAAAGACAATAACGACGTTATAGGTATACATAAGCAGATTCATGCCCTTGCAGCTAATTAGAAGGTCAATCGTCTTCAAGCCTAAAGCATACAAGAGACTCTAAAGGAGATCCTAGAAAGCCTTACTACCTTATAAAATAGCCCAGCCTCCCCTTTACAAAGCCTCAGTTAACCCATTCGCTCTACCAAATGCAATATACTAGAGAGTACGGATATAATAACAAAGTAATTAAAGTCCGTCAAGCTCCCTAACCCCCCACTATTATTGGACGGCGTAGACCCGACCTTTAAGAACTAGAGAATCCAGGTACAAGGAAAGCTTTATATTAACCACAACCATTTCCCCTCTAAAGAAGCTAAAATGCTCTACCTCTTCGGTTGAACTATTAGGGACACCCAGCAACACCTTTAGGCCAAGTTTGAGGACGAGTTACCTATTCGGTTTATATCTGTTAACAAAATAATACAGCACCTAGCTACTATCTATATCAATCTAAATAAAGTACGGGATGCCTATTACAACTATAATCGCCTAATAATAAAATTAAACTAATCCTTTACCAAGTTCCAGACTTAATTCTTATACCTAGTAGGCGAAGGCCAAGTCCCCCCTAAGAACTATCGTTTGGACCTATATAACAAGCTAACAGTCCAACTATAAAAGAAGATTGTGGTAGCCTTAAATAACCTACTAACCTACTAAAGACTCGCAGCCTAATATTTGTTACTAAATTTAGAACTAAAATAAATTAATACTTATTCTAATCAATTAAAGAGGTCCCGTAGCGACCACAACCTATCTACTACACCAACGGGAGCTGGCGTTAGAAGATAAACCACAACTACCCTTATACTAAAAGCGGTTATAACTGCCTACTAGCGAACCTCGCCTGACCTACTATATACCATACCTTTAACTAATGCTCGTCGCAACACCCTAATTGACCCTACCACGGTCACGTGCTTTAATTGTGAAAAGGATAGTTACTTTACCACATCCTACCCAGAGCTAAAGGATACGGGTAATATCAAGAAGATAAAGAAAGAAAAAACGCCCAATAAGTTAGAAAAAGAAGAACCCTAGGGAAAAACTTCCCCCTAGGGTATCCTATTAATCTTAAAGAGATTAATCTAAGTCAGCTAATAGGTGGAAAACACTTTACGGTTCCATATACAGTATCTTAAAATAGATATAGAGTTAATATAACTGCCCTTATTAACACTGGAGTAAATAGCTTTACCTTTATAAACACTACTTATGCGAATGACGTTGCTAAGTTCTTAAATATAAATACTACCCGACTAGAGAAGCCTATTTAAGTAAAAGGCTATAATAGCTAAGCCAGTAAGCCAGTTACCCATATCTTAAAGCTATATATTACTATTAATGGATAACACTAGTTTAGTATCCCCTTTTGTATCCTAGACCTAGGGTCCCATAACATAATCCTTAGCCAAAAATAGATGTCCTACTTTAATATTTAGCTAAACATTTAACAAAGACAGTTTGTCTAGCCGGAGAGTAGACCAAAGTTACCCTCCTTTGTTAGAGAGATCTATACCAACCATAAGATATTAGCCGCGAAGGCCAATCCTACCCACTAGTAGGATGTTAGGGACCGCAACCTAGCTTTTACTCAAGAAGATGCCCGTTACGAGGCCGGTAAGAAATCTATACCAACAAGGATACTCCCCCAAAGGACTACAGTTAAGGAGGACTCTACTTACAAAAGTAGAACGGATAGTAATATAGATAACTTCTAAATTATAGAGATCTGGCTAATGGGGAAGAGGACATACTAATAGGACTTAAAGGATAACCTTTAGAAGATACAACAAGAGCTAAAAGGAGTAAAGACAATACTAATATACTAAAAGCCCCTAAGGCCGCGGACACCCCTACTACCACACAACCCCCCTATAGTAGATATCGCGGTAATTAGCGCTATAGGTTTCCACTTTAATATATATTAAAAGGACAATAAGGTCTTTATAACCAGCTTATATAAAATTAACCAGATTATTAACAAGAAGGAAGAAGGGCCAGTAGAGGAAACTAATAAGGAGTTAGTTAAGCGCCTCCTCCCTATATACCTCTTAGACCACAAAGACGCGTTCTTAAAAGCAGCCTTAGATATGCTGCCCCCCTACCAAACCTATAATTATAAGATTCAACTAGAGGCCAACAACTCTCTAGACTATAGCCCCCTTTACTAGCAAACTATAGAGGAACTAAAAGCAACTAAATAGTACTTAATTAATAACCTCTATAAGGGGTTTATTAAGCCAAGTTAGGCCCCTTTTGCTTCCCTTATCCTCTTTATAAAGAAACCTAATAAAGGCCTCCGCTTCTGTATTAACTATTAGAAACTAAACGCTATTACTTAAAAAGATTGTTACCCTCTCCCCCTAATTAACAAGACCCTTACATATTTAAGCTAAGCTAAAATCTTTACTAAGCTTAATATCCGCCAAGCTTTCTATTAAATTAGGATGGACCCTATATTAAAGAATCTAACGACGTTCTATACCCGCTACAGTTCTTACAAATATAAAGTTCTTCCTTTTAGACTAACGAATGGGCTAGCTATGTACCAACGGTATATAAATAATGTTCTTTTTAACTACCTTAATAAATTCTATACGGCATACCTAGACGACATTCTTATATACTTGGACAATAAACTTAAGCACCAAGTTCACGTTAAAAAGGTCCTAAAGAGGCTGCGGAATGCAGGCCTATAAGTCAACATTAAAAAATACAAATTTGGAGTAAAACAAACAAAGTACCTTAGGTTCATTATTAGTATAAAAGGAATTAAAGTTAACTCTAAGAAGGTTAAGGTAATACGCAACTAGAAACCCCCTTACACTATAAAAGGCATCTAGTCCTTTTTAGGCTTCTATAACTTCTACCGTCAGTTTATCCGTAACTATAGGGTTATAGCTAAGCCTCTTATATAACTAACAAAGAACAACACGCCTTTTGTTTTTAACAATAATTATATAGAAGCTTTTAAAGAGTTAAAGAACCGACTTACCTCCTCCCTAATTCTCCGTTACTATAACCCAGACCTTAAATCAATACTGGAAACAGACGCCTTTAATAGAGTAATAGTGGGAGTTCTCTTACAGTTACACCTAGATGGCGAGTAGTACCCTATGGCGTTTTTCTTAAAGACAATGGCCCCAGCTAAGTATAACTACGAGGTACACAATAAGGAAATGCTGGCTATTATATAATTATTATCCCAGTGGCGCGCAGAGCTTAGAAGCACAGACTCTTAGATTAAAATCTATACTAATTATAAAGCCCTTAAGTATTTTATAACAATAAAGCAGCTTACCGGTTAACAGGCTAGGTAGGCTAAAATACTCTCCCAATTCTTCTTTACAATCATATACCGCCCTGGTAGGCAAAATTCTAAAGCTAATGCCCTTACCCGGAGAGAACAGAACGTGGAACTACAGGATAAGCTAAAGGCTTAGTACCAGACACGTGCCCTCCTCCGTCCCGAATAGCTTAACCTATGTATCCTTAAGGAACTAAACTCTAAACAAAATAAGCTAGCGCCTATAGAAGGAGAGATCCTGGATAAACCAATAGGACTAATTAACCGTATTCTAATTACGAACCGCACAGCCAAATCCCTAAAAGCCCTCCGTAACTAAGCTACGGAAAGCGACCCTAATTTAGAAATAGAAGACGGACTACTCTTATACTAAGAACGGCTTATAGTTCCAGACGTTAACAACCTATAAACAAAGCTAATCCGTAAAGCCTACTATTAAGTCTCTACGGCGTACTTTAGTTAAGATAAGACCTACTAACTACTAGCGCCTTACTACTACTAGCAAGGACTCCTGTCTGATATAAAACGGTTTATTAGGAATTGTCATGCTTATAAACAGGCAGATACCCCCAGGGATTAAACCCCTAGATAGTTATAACCACTACCAGTTCCCAAACGCCCTTAGCAGCATATAATAGACTTTAAATCATTCCTAAAGGACAAATATGGCTACAATATGGCCTTTATAGTAGCGACCGACTAAGCAAGCAAGCCATTTCCCTTCCCTACTTCAAGACTACAACCGCAAAAGATATGGCCCGTATATATATTAACAACATTTACCGGATCCATAGCGCTCCTAAGTTAATTATCTCTAACTGTGGACCCCAATTTATATCGGACTTCTGGGATAAATTCTGCCGCATCCTTGGGATTAAGATTAAGCTCTCTACCGCATTCCACCCTTAGACTAACGGCTAAACTAAGATTATAAACCAGTACCTTAACCAACAACTTCACCCCTTTATTAATTACTACTAGAATAACTAGTCGGAACTACTGCCTATAATAGACTACGCACAGCTTACGCTCCCTTATAATAGTATAGGAATATCGCCATTTAAGTTAATCTATAGATACAAGCCATAAACATCCTTTAATTGGGATAGACCTATAGGACCTATAACGGTCCGCAAACGCCTCAGCTATAAAGAGGCCCAGATATTCGCTAAGAGAATATATAGAGCCTAGAAGACTGCCTAAGCAATTATAAAAAAAGCATAAGAGAAGAAAGAGGCTGATATAAACCAACATTATCACAAGGTAGACTTCCACGTAGGAGATAAGGTATAGGTGTTAATAAAGAACTAGAAGACCTAGAGGCTAAGCCACAAGCTAGACCACCAAATAGCTGGCCCCTATAAGATCCCTAAGAAGGTAGGGCACTCTTTTAAGGTTAAGCTACCAGAGTTAATAAAGATCCACCCTATCTTCTCTCTAGACCAACTGTGGAAGGCCGCGGACAACCCATTGCCTAGATAGTACAACGACCCCCCACCACCAATTCAGATTGCAGAGGATAAGGAATAGGAAGTTAAAAAGATCTTAGCAGTTAAGAAAGACCGCAGTACCCTAAAATACTGTGCGAGCTGGGTAGGTTACAACAAAGATCTAAAATAGTACCCCGCATCTAATTTTAAGTACTCTCCCTATAAGCTATGGGACTTCCACCTAGCCCACCCTAACCTCCCTAGACCACCACGCCAATTAGAAAGCTGGATTAAATGCTAGGAAGAAGGGGTGGATAACTATAACAATTTAGATAACAATAAGGAGCTTAGACAACGCCTAAGGGCAGGCTTTTTTAGGAGGGGGGGGTAATATAACGGTACTAGGGCAACGCCACCTGCCATACTCAGTGGACCCTAACTCCTGCTAACTAATCAGGATTTTCTATCCCCGGGATAGAAAATCGCTATTGGCTCGCTTACTACTAGCGCCTTGGCGACCCCTTTATATCTTGCTAGTCTCTGACAGACTTCTTCTTCTCCTTAGCTTAGTATTCTTGTATAGTAGCAATCTACAAGCTTTGGTTCAGAAGTATTTATACGAGCCCGTTACAACTATAGCCCTATTACTAGCAAACGGTATTATTTATGGCTGCTACTTACTATTATTTTTAGCGCTACCTTTTTTAAGCACCTCCGTACTATCGCCGGCACTATTTAACTAACTTTTTAAGCCGCTTATATAGCTTTAGGGCCTCTTAATAATAACTAAGAGTAAATTAACTGCCTATAGGAAGCATCCGTATTTGCTACTAGCGCCTAGCTACGGTCTCTTTTTATAACTTCTTTAGTCTATAGCCCTGTAAGCGACCCTCCTGCCCTTTAGGCGAAATTTAAGCTATCTCTCTGCGATAATCTCCCTTATATTTTAGAGCGTCGGCCTAATCTTCTAGACAGTATTAATAAAATATATCTGGATTACAGCCTATATTTTATCTAGCAGGTGCTTACGGACTATAGTAAAACTTTTATAGATTACTTTTTGCTTCTACTATAGCACCGCTAGGACCTTATAGATAGTAACCCGCTTATTACCGTAAAGCTTAATTATAGCACTACTAAGGAAGGCCGCCTTTTTATAAAGCTACGTTCTCAGCTAAATTCTAACTAGGCCGCCTGCTTTACTATAGTTACTACCGCTATAGATACAGACCTATAGACCGCCTATTTTTTTCTATAGGGCCCTATAGGCACTAATAAAACCTTTCTTTACCGCTATATCTGCCACTACTACCACTCCCGCGGCCGTATTATTCTCTATATTGCCTCTTTTAGTATAGCTGCTCTTTTACTACTTAGCGGCCGAACTACCTACTCCTGTTTTCGCATTTCTATTAATCTATATAAAAAATCCATATATAATGTACCTAAAGACTCCTAGCTAGCGCAGTTACTACGCTTTACTACCCTTATAATTTGGGATGAAGTGCCAATATAGCATTATTACTGCTTTAAAGCCGTATACCATATACTTATAGATATCCGTTCTAATACCTAGGCTCCTTTTAGCGGCGTTCCTATTATTTTAGGTGGTAATTTTACTTAGATCTTCCCTGTTATAAAACGGGGGACCTATACTAATATTATTGCGGCCTACTTATAGTAGTCCTTTTTATAGCCTTCCCTCCGTATTCTATCGCTACGCTAAAATATATGCGTTTTAGACAGCGAGCTAAATTAGCGCTTTGCTACCTAGGTCTGCAGTTTTTCTTATAACCCTATTTTTACTAGCTATATCTAGTTACCTACTAGTATTGTCTAGTTTACCGGTCTATAGCCTTTTATTAACTTTATTTACCCTTCTACTCTTTTATAGTAGGCGTATACTAATCTATATATATTTTACGGCCGTACTAGCTTAACCATCTATAATAATACCATTGCTGCAATTAATAATATTATTCTCCACTCTCTTAATAGCCTTAAGTTTGTTTTCTATTTTACGGATATTATAGAATAGGATAATCTAAATACTAAAAATACTTCCCTCCTAAAGCTTTTGCAGAGCTTTAACCCTATATACCTTTCTCCCGCACGGCTCTGCCTTAAGGTTAGCGTATTAATAATCCTTTTATAGAATCTATATCCTAAAGAGGGCCTCTATAACGGTACCCGTATAGTTCTTACCTAGATAGGCCGCCGCTATCTTAAAGCCTATATTCTTAGCGGTACCTTTACTAACTAGCTATAGGTTATCCTATAGATTATACTATCTTTTACGGAAGGTAAGCTGCCGTTTATTATTAATTAACAGCAGTTTCCTATCTGTTTATCTTTTGTAATAACCGTAAATAAGTTACAGAGTTAGTCTTTTAACTTTATAGGCGTTAATTTATAAATACTTGTTTTTACACACGGTCAGCTCTATATTGTACTATTTTAGGTTACTACTGTAAATAGTATTTTGGTACTGCTTCCCCTAAATTAAATAGAAACAGATAATATTATATATCTAGAAGTTTTGCTTTTGTAATAAGGTATATTATTTTATTAAATAACTACTTTTATAACTGCCCTATAGGGCCAGTAAAACCTCCGTAAATACCCCATAGGGTCTAGTAAACCTCCCCTTCCCCCCGCCTTTCTTTACCCCCCTCCCCTACTTCTTATCCTTAACTATATCCGCTAAATGGTGGAGCAGCCCTATAACTTACTAGCGCCGTATAGGGCGGGGACAGACGTGGCTAAGTAGGGCCTTCTCCTCCTCCTCCTTATTGTCGTTATTATTGTTATTAGTAGTAGTAGTAGCGGGAGGCGCCAAGGCGTGGGAGGAAGTGCGACCGCGGCGGACCGGTATAGTAGTGGTGGCGGTGGCGGCAGTAGCGATAGTAGCTGCGGTAGGGGCAGACGCTATTATCTCTATTAGTTATACTTTTTACCATTTATATTACTAACTTATAGGCCCAGAAGGAGCAGTGCGCCCCTTTGCTACTATAATAGTAGTTAGCATAGCTGCCGCGCAGCTAGCCCGCAACCAACATATACTCTGTAAATAGGCCACCGCCCCACGCGTATAACGCATAAGCCTACGGGGCTACTATACCCCGGCTTTACGCTAGGGCTACCTCCGCATTTAGGGCCCTAGCCTTAAGGCGGACCCCCTAGTAGACCCTAAAAGCTTCACCCGGGCTAGGAACCTACTATAAAAACACACCTTAAACACACGGCAGGGGACATAGCGCCCACATTATAGCGGTGTTGGCGGCAGCAGCTTTAGTGGCGGCGGCAAGCGCGGCAGGCGGGGGATTCTATGGCGGGCGGGCGGCGTGTTAGAATTACAAGGTTATAAGGTTACAGCGGAGCTTTCTTGAGGTTCTAATTGATGATAGAGATAACGCAGACGATAAATATTGATTGATTCGTGATGTAGTAGATGCGGTTAATGTCTATCTAGATTACATACAGAGTTCGACCTTGCAATGTGTCCAGAGCTTAGTCAGCATCTCTCGCTTAATTCTGATATTGTCTCGTTCCCAGACCTTCTTGCCAAGGCCTACATTGCCAAGCCGCTAGCCGCTTTTGGCAAGACCTTCGTTAGAAGGTCTGGTACACGGTTCGGATTTTTGTTAGTCCCGCGCGGGGTATTTAGGCTTATATACACCTACTTTGAGCCAAATTGTCTCAACTTCCACAGCTCCCTAAGCTATTCCTAATGGCTAGAATTACCAAATCAAACCTGGCGAAGAAGACTACGTTGCCCGATTTGCCCAATTCCAATTTATTATCTTGTCATCGCGCCCAACGCCCCCGAGTCGTAGCAGCCGCACCTTTCCCACGACCACCGCCGCCCTCTTCTTACCGCAGCCAGAGTACCCAAACCGACGAGCCAGCTTTAAATAATAACTAAGGACTACTAGTAGGTATAGATTTGGTTTATAGAAGGGGGTAAGCTTTAGGTAGAGCCTCGCGCAGAGCTTTAATAAAGCCTTATATAGAGCTTTATATAGAGCTTTATATAGAGCTTTATATAGAGCTTTATATAAATATATAGGCGTATAGATTTATAGAATTTATACTAGTAATTATTTATAGAATTTATAGAAATAATTATATAGAAAATTATATAGATATTTATTTATTTATTTATAGTAAGGCTAATAATACTATACGGCTCCTAGATCTAGGGCCTAGGACTAGGTAGTAAGGTATTAATAAAAAGCTCCTTAGCGCCATTAGCTAAGCTATAAAACTAGTACCTATATAGAACTATAGGGGTTTATAAGAGAACACTACGCGCTATACTAGAACATAAAGTAGTAGTTCTACTAGTAGACTTATATATTAATATAACTACTATATAGAGAATAGTTATAGTATAAGGCTACCTAGTAAAA
>Ga0307507_10000641_pt1 | contig 75698 bp, 20 predicted proteins | sample 7_EM_MG_FD_207223 | JGI IMG/M metagenome (GOLD analysis project Ga0307507, IMG submission 207223) | Populus trichocarpa ectomycorrhiza microbial communities from riparian zone in the Pacific Northwest, United States - 7_EM | ecosystem: Host-associated > Plants > Roots > Unclassified | place... | reverse complement strand
AAATGCTAAGACTTAATTATAAATGCCGCATTTAGCAGCTAAATGCTAGTACTTAGTTATAAATGCCGCATTTGGCGGCCAAATGCTAATACTTAATTATAAATGCCGCTAAATGCTGGGAAATGCTGGGAAATGCTAGAAAATGCTGGAAAATGCTGAAATGGCAGAAACGAAAAATTAAATGCTGGTAAATTTTTTCCTGACGTACTTATTGGTTTTAGTTTGTTCTGTAACATATAAGGCTCTAATATAGCGGGGCTCTTATATAGTAAGGCTAAAGAGTACTAGGTAGAGAGAGCGAGTTAATTATAGAGTTAATCCTACAAGCGCCTATGAATAATTATATAGCTGGTCCTAAAACAAGCTAAACCTAATATAGACGCTGGCGGGTTAAGGGATAGATTATAGGGCGGCTGACTTATCGCTACTAAGCATATAAAGGTAGAGGACTTGTAAGCTTACTATAAGCGAGTTCTTAACTTTAATTTAATGTACATGTAAACAATAACAAGATACTCTTAATATAGAAGCAACTAAATAGAAAAACAATACTAAGCCAAGGAAATCCTAATTGGCGCCTTAATTCTTAACGCTAGAAAACAAGAACGTAATTGCGAAAATCTTTTCTTATAAGAAATTTCTTATTTCTTTGGCTTCTTAGAGGCTCTATCTATAGTGCAATCCACCTTTCTTTTACATGTCCCTTTCCTTAATAGATCTTCTAAATAATTATCTGGCGCCTTTTCTAGTTAGTCTCTTTGCTTATATAGTTTACCCCTCTAAGCTATCTCTATTATAACATCTTTAAGCGGTTTATATATCCTAGTATAATAATAGAGGTGACGTGGGTTCTTAGTATAGTATAATACAAGTTTTTTATGCGGTATACCCGCGGGTAAAACCCAGGTAGGATACTAATATACTACTGCGATAGGACTATATGTAGATATAACTGATCTATATCTAGGGTTTATCGCCCTCAACAACACCAGGAGTCCTACTGCCCCCGTCTAGGGCTCCTGCTCTACCATCTAGGTGGGCCATCAAGGGAAACTAGGATACGAAAACCACCCGACGTACGACTACCTAGCTCGTAGCTAGGGCCGAAACTGGCCTTATCAAGCCAGCGGATGCGGACGCGCCCTAGACGTACGACAGGACACCCTTGGGCTTGTACTAGCTCTGAGATCGCAATGGGAACGCGGCGAGGGCGTAGAGAACCTCTTCTTATAAGAACTTGTTAAGGTTAACGCGTCGCAGATACCTCGTACGAAACTTGTTAAGGCCCCCAAGGCCACCGCGAAGAACTTGTTAAGGCCATACCTACAGAACTCGTTAAGGCCCCTCTACGAGAGCCTATCCGGTACACCCAGGAGACTCAGAAGAGGGTCTTAATAGGCGTGGTGCGCGCAACCTGGACGAGACAGTGACGCGACAGTGACGCGACAGCGACGCGACAGCGACGCGACAGCGACCAGACGGCTCAACGAGGTGGAAACACGGGCAAAGCTCTAGGTAGCGGAAACACAGGCCAGCTTCAACAGCCCCATGGCGTTCGACCTACGGTCGACCTGCAGGTGACTCACAGGAGGGTCTTAATAGGCGTAGCGCACGCAACCTGACGCATGCATACAAGGCGACTTATAGGAGGGTCTTAATAGGCGTGGTGCACGCAACCTAGTATGCATATATATGGGGGAGGTCTTGGAGGAAACACAGGCCAGTCAGACGAGGTCTCAACAGTTAGAGACACAGGCCAGCTTATAGGAAGGGGGGACACAAGCTTGGTTAGTAGGAGAGGGGGGAGTAGGTTGCCTGGCACGGGACCTGCTCTACGGCCCCCTCCTGCAAGACACGGTCGGCCTGTCATGAGGAGACTCTTACAGGCAACGCGAAATGGGAACTGGCAGAAGTATAGGGTGTAGCGCCCCTATACCACTACTAGCCTCCCGCGGGGCGTAGTGCGTAGTAGCCACTGCTGGCTCTAGGGACCTTACCCCTTAGCTGGGCTCTGACCCCTAGTGCACCTGGTAGGCAGGCAGGATCACGTCCTGGCCGGAGAGACTACTACGTGGCTCGAGAGAACGGATACGCGTGTCGGTACATCAACAGACGGAACCGTTTCGCTTTGCTAGGACGGTATGCCGGTAAGACATGCTTATGGAGCAAACAGGAGTTACTTAGGCGGAAGAGGCTTTGGCTAGGCCTTGACCATAGAAGGTGTACCTAATTATATTGCAGGATGCAGCCACGACGCCCTTGTAGGACTACGTCAGTAGGCGCGTAAAACGGGAGTTGCAACCCCTGCAAATGGCAGCTTATGCCCGCGCCGGCGGAAACAATAAAGAGAGGCGTAAAACTAGAGGCTATAGAAGGCTCCCAAGCCGTGCAAAAGCGTACCAACTCTAGGAGGAAACTCTTATATAGACTGCTAGGGGGCGGACTAGTACTTGGGCTAACCCCATTATAAGATATCCGTAAGAACTGGTGAGAATCCCTATACGATTGGTAGTGGCAGCTAACTGCTTATAGTTGGGACAAAGCACTGGAAAACTAAGGTAGAGGCCTAGATAAGCAGGCATGGTAAACTCTACTATATTATTAGTACTACTAGTATATATAACTACCTGCTACTTCCAAGCTAGTAAGCTATGTTGTTCCTCTTATTCTTATATGCAAAACTATAGAAAACAAAAATCTATCTTTTAGAGCGCTTTTTCTACTCTAGAAACGGCAGAATACGGCAGAAATAGATAAAAGAGCCAGGATTTCCTTAGTGCGATTTTCCTGGTATAAACTGGACCATAGTAAGCAAAATACCAGAACGGAAAACACCAATAGGCTAGAGCTCCCCTAGCATTTTTAAAATGGGCCAGAGTGTCTACTTAGCTACTAGTACATGTTAAGCTGCCTAGAAAGGATTCATGTATATAGAACTATAGCGCCATAGCCTAGAGGCTGCATGCGCAGTATTGTATGTAGTATAATACAACGGATATAAAAATAAAAATAAAAATAAAAAAAATATCTAGGGTTTTAGAGACGCTTTAAGTCCTCTATTATATAGCAAGTTGGCAACCATAATAAGAGATACTTTAGTTGTCTGTCTAAAATTATAGCATCGGAAATTGTTAATACTTTAGTTAGGGGAGGTATATCTCCAAGAAAGTTTGTAGGATTAGCTAAACTATTCTCTACTTAATTATTAGTATTGCTAAATAATATATAGGTGTTTTATAAATATACCTAGAGGCACTGGCAAACCTTTAATATAAACCTCTTTTGGTTAAGGTAAGTCTATTTTAGCCTTACTATGGCTCTCTATTGGCTTAGGTAAGACTATCTTAGTTTTACTGCGGCCTTCTAGGCTCTTAAGGTAATTAGCGTATATTTCTATATCTTCTTATATATTACCCTCTGTATTGTTATTAATTTTATAAGAGTTGACCTTATTAGGTATTTAAGTAGGCGTATAAGGTATCTATTTCTACATAGGGTTAGAAAGCTGCAATTTTTTCTTCTCCCTGCTGGCAGATGCTATGTCTTTATTATTAATGCGATTCTAGGATAATTTAAGGTTTCCAGTAAGTTAATAAATAGGTATATTATCTTCGGGGCGATAGTATATTATAATATTTTTATAAGTACTAATTAAGGACCTATAGGTTATGTTAGTAATATATCTAAGCTTGGTTAAGGTAATATATATAATATCTGGTATTCTTATAAGGATGGTAAGGGATGTATAGTTAAGAGGTTAATTTTAAAGGTAAGTTAAATTAATGGCATATAAAAACTAGGAGTATGAAGTTTATATTCCATTTCTCTTTTAGGGCAGAGTTAGGATAGAAGGTAGAAGGGAAAGGTAGAGTATACTAGCCGCCCTTTTCCACTTTATGTGGTGTCTGTAGTATAATATCTAGTAGCTATAATTACTCTTAGCTTATATATTATCTGCGTCAGAGACTATAGGCATCTAGAGTAATCTATAAGTTAGGCATTATTAGGGGTAGCCATTGGCTAAGCTGCTGCTAAACTTAAATAGCTGACAATCCCTAACAGACACTATATGCCTTAGTAGGGTTTAAAAGTATTCGCATAAAGTTATAAACTAGAATTAGAAGTTAACAATAACCCCTAATAACGCCTTTTTTAGCAGGAATAGTATTATATAATCCATTTCTAACGCCTATCCTTTCTAGGGCAAGATACTGCCTAAGTAGTAGACTTATCCTAGCTAGTTAATCTTATATATTAACCCCCCATCTATGGTAAAGGAGCTATTAGTACCTCTAGGGTAGTTTAATTAGCATTCTGGCTAAGCCCTTTATAAGCGCTCTACCTTATATAGGCGGTAATTAACTTTTATTAATCTGCCTTGCGTTAGGGGAGATCTTTTACTTAAAGCGCTAAGCAGCTAGTACTTAGAGGTCCATAGGCTTGTTCTATATCCTAATAATATTAACCATAATTTCTCCTTAAGTAGTATCTATAACCCTAAGTACTTATAAGCGCAGCGTCCCTAAATTATTAGCTAGTAAGTGGACGTTTATAGATAGAGAAACCGACTTTAGAGATAACGGCAACGTAGAGGCGTTAGCTGGTTTGGAAAGTAATTTTAGTAATAAGGATTAAGAATAGGACGCAGAGACATTATATAATAGAGAAAATAGTTTTAGTACTAAAGATTAAGAAATAGGGGCAGACAGCAATAAAGAGATATTAAGCGACAAGGCTATATAGGCAATAGTTAGATATAGTGGCCTTAGCTTTACAGTCTTAAATCTATAAGTATAGGATATAAATATAAAGAAGATTTCTAATAAAAGCTAGTAAAAGGGTTAAAACTTTAGCCTCTTTTTATTTAGCCTATTACGAAACATGTAACGGAACCTTATAGCAAGAACTACGGTGGGTCCTGTTATTGGGCTGGGTATGTAGATATAAACAGGTCAACAACGTAATAATAACTGGTGGAGTGGTTGTCTGACAGATTAACTCTAATTGTATTCTAAGATTCACTACAAGGAGAGAACTATCTATAGTAGGGACTAAGGTCCTTTAAATACACAACCGTACGCCTAAGAAATCCTCTCTTGTACGTGAGGTACGTGTTATATATAAGGTATATAAGTTCCTCCCGTTCCTTGCGTTTAATATATAGCACACCATGTAACCTTGGTTACTATTTCTCGTTATATAGCTCCACCGGCTCTATTTTGGACTATACCTATATTAACTAACTAGCTTCTTCTAACTCTTCCCTAAGTAGTCGTAATATTGTACTTAAGCTGTCCGTAACACTATCTCCCTCCTCTTTATCTTCGTCCTTAAAGATTCCTAACATCTCTAAGTCGTCTACTAGAGGTGTAATGTCTATTTAATTAATCTAGTTAATATCTTTACTTATTATACCTAAAGCATCTTCTTCTTTACACGCGTAACGTTATACTTGTACTATTACTGCCATACTGTCGCTAGGTGAAATAATACCGTCTCTATATTCTCGTTGTGCGAAAGAGGGGTTAGTTTGTGTTGCGCTAGTAAGTCCTTTGTCTTAACAACCCTCTTCTTGCTTAGAGTGCACTAAAGCAAACGTTTAATTGTCCTGTGACGTTCGCTCTACTTCTAACACTAAGTATACGCGTCCTATAACTCTTAATAGTCTTTAAGTTCCCTAAGTAACTTATTATAGGGTCTTGCGTTTAATCTGCCGCTGCGAAGCTTAATGGTGACCTAGCGCAGGCCCTGGCTAAGCTTGAGCGTTCTTAGGACGCGGAGTAGAAAGCCTTAGACGCTTAGATCGCAGCGTCCGCTTAGTTACTCCGCCTTAAGAAGGTTTGTAAGAAGGCTTATTTTAAGAAGTGGAAACTAGTTAAGCAGGGTCTTGCTAAGTTAGGTAACGAGAGAGTAGAGTTTCTAGAGAAGGAAACAACTCTAAGTAACGTAGTAGTTGCTCCTCTTAGGTCCCCTTTAGTTAACTTGTCCTTTAGCAATCCTTTTTTAATACTTCCTAACCTGCTTTCTTTTAATACTCCTATACCTTTCCTATAGCGTTCTCTAGGTTACTTAATGGTTCCTAGGTAGTCTTACTATAGCCTATTTACTTTACTTTATACTATGTTTTATTATCTACGTCCTTATAACTAATAATCTTTAAAACTTGCCATTTGTCTTCTTTTTACCCTCTATACGTATCTACCTCGTAGACTAGTGGCTTAATATTCCTATATACTAGCTCTAGCATTGCAATATACTATATAGGGTAAATTCTTATTTTGGCTAGTAGGTTTAGCTTATATGTGACCAATAAAATTCTTTATGTAATTTTAAAAGGCCCTAGTCTAATATAGTCTAACTTCTTACTTGGTCGTTAACTCTTGAAATTTTTGTGTAGTAGCTACACTTTATCTCCTTCCTTAAGATCTGGTCCCTCAGATCTCTTAGTATTATAGTACCTTTTTATTTATTCTTATACTAGTTTCGCTATTTCCTTAAGGTTTATATAAAGATTCATTAAAGTCTCCATTCTTTACTTAGCTGTGCTACTTATTTTCTTTACTTAATGTGGCGATAATAATAATCTTAGCTTATACCCGTAATTCGCCTTAAATAGTAACGTTCCCATTTCTTCTTATGGTGTTGTATTATATATAAACTGTGTAACTAGTAGTAACAATACCTAATTATTCTATGCGTGATTAATATAATATCTTAGATACTATTCTAGTATCTAGTTTAATCTTTTTGTCTATCCATCCGTCTATAGATAATACGCTATTAAGGTTACTACGTAAACTCCTTATTCTGCCAAAAATACCTCCTAGAATACTGCTATGAATCTCAGATCTCTATCTAATATAATCTTACTTAGTGCTCCGTGTCTTATAAACACTTCTTTAACATAGATTCTAGCAACATCTTCTACTAATATTTCTGTATATACTATAAAGTACCCTTACTTTATAAGCTTGTCCACTATTACTAAGATCGCACTATAATCTTATCCTATAATAGGGTCTTTTAACTTTAGTAACTTAATAATAAAGTCCTATAATATAACCTCCTATAGTCTTTCTGGTGTCTTAATAGGTTATAGCCCTCTATACGGCTTATACCTTATTAGTTTATTTCTTTAGCAATCTAGACACTCTTTTATAACTTATCTCGCTAATCCCTAGATTTCTTAAGTAATATACTCCTTTTAAAGTCTTAACACTAAGCATATAGCTCTATTGTGTTCTTAAGTTAGTCCCTTATAAAATAACTTAATAAACTCTTTTATAATAGACCTTGGAATATAGGTTGCTTCTCTATTCTTATATTATTCTATATCTAGATCCTCTACCTATACTTTTTAGATTTTCTATATCTAATTACTCTCTAGTAATTCGTGGATCTAACCTTCTCTAGTTACTACAGTTTTTAGATAATTATACCTAATTAATCTGTCTTAATCCTTTCGCAGTAAAGCCCCTAATGGCTTTTTGTTACTTTATAGTTTAGCTTTCCTACTTAAAGTATCCACTCGTGCATTATCTGTACCCTTAGTATACTAAATTTTAAAATAGTATTCTATAAGCATTTCCGCCCACCTAACCTATTTTTAGTTAAGTTCCTTTATTATTAGGAATCCTATAAGGTTCTTATAGTCCATCTTAACTATAAACGGTTTCTTTATACCTTATAAGAATACTCTCTATTCCTTTAATGCTGTAACTATACCTAACAACTCTTTATTATAGATGTTATAGTTTAGTTCTAGTAGTGTTATCTTTTAACTATAATACGCTACTAGATGCTATGCGTCCTAATACTTTTATAGCAAATATGCTTCTAGTGCAAAGTCTAATATATCTATCTTAACAACCGTCTCTAACTTTAGTTAGTAGATCTGAAGGATTGGTTTCTAGGTAAACAACTCCTTAAGTTCCTTAAATAGTTTCTTTTACTTATTTTCCTATACCCACGGTTCCTCTTTCTTTGTTAGCCTTATAAATAGCTTAATACTCTTTAACCATTATGCTATAAACCTCCTATAGTAGTTGCAAAACCCTAGAAACAACCTTAACTACATAACATTTTCTAGTTCTTGCTAACTTACTATAGCTTTGACTTTCTTTAGGTCCATACTAATTCTTCCTAGTTTAATAATAAATCCTACAAAATCGGTCTTTCTTATAAAGACCTTGCATTTCTTAATAGCTACTAGTATCTATTCTTCTTATAGTCTCTTTAAGACCCACTTAATATATTCCTTATATTCTTTCTTACTCTCTAAGTAGATAATAATATTGTTAAGGTATACTATAATAAACTCATTAAGGTGTTCTCCTAATACACTATTAATTTATTTTTAGAACGTTGCTGGTATATTTATAAGCCTAAACTGCATAACTAATAGCTTGTATAGTCCTTTTTTTAACCTAAAGGCTGCCTTCTATTTGTTGCCTTCCTTAATCCTAATCTAATGGTACGCCTATCTTAGATCTATCTTTGTAAAGATCTTCGCGTTGCCTATCCTATTTTAGATTTCGCTAATTAAGGGTAAAGGATACCTATCCTTTCTAGTAATGCTGTTTAACTATCTATAGTCTATACACATCCTAAGTTTTCCGTTTTTCTTTGGGATAAACAGTACTAAATATCCTACTAATAACTGCGATAGTCTAATATATCCCTTTTATAAGTTCTCCTAGACAAACTCTTTAAGTGCCACTAACTTGGTTTTAGTAAGCTTATAGGTTAAAAAAAACTTTAGACTAGTTCCTAGTTCTAATTCTATCTTATAGTCCCATACTATATATTTTAACAGTTTTTCACTTTCTAGTAACTATAACTTTTTACCATACTTGTGGTATCTCTTTGGTATATAACTTAAGCCTTGCTTAGTCTCCTTATATATTACTCCAACTTAGTACTATATTAACTTGGTTTGCTGTCGCATCTTACGCTATTAAGTATCCTTAATATTAACTTGACCTATAACCCAATCGATCTTTAGATTATATTCCTATAACTAAGGCATTCCTAGTATCGCCTTGTCTTTTCCCAATGGTAAGATATTAAAAGATATTCTAACTGGTCTCCCTTTAATAGTTAACTAAATAGGTCCTGTTTTAAGATTAATAATACCTCCTCTATAGGCTATCTAATCTCCTAAAATTATTATAAGTGGATATAGGTGTTTCTTTTATCTATATAGTAACCCTATTCTTTCTACTGCTGCTAGTAATATATAGTTTCTTATTGCTCTACTGTCTATTAGTGCTTTAAACTGTTAATCTTGCCACTTAACTTATAAGTTTAGGTATTGTCCTTAGACTCCTTTAAGGGTCTAAGGCTCTACTACTGGTTCCCTTTAGTCCTATAGGCCTCCCCTTTTCCTAACTATTAGCTACTAAATCCTACTTATACTTAGTCCACTCTTAGCTAATACTTAGTTTGTTTCTTTTCCTCTATATACTATAGATAAGTATTCTCTAGGTAGTCCCACCACTATTATCTATCTAGGCATTCTTCCGTAAGAAATCTTCTAAGTTAAAGTATTAGGTCCCCTTAACTCTGTACTTCTACTAGGTGCCATCTATATATATACTTAGTATTTCTAAACTGTTTTTCCTCTAGTGCCCAATATATCCTTACTAAGTATTTCCAGTTTTTGTCTTTTAGTACCCTATATATATTGCATATATTATCCATATAAGCTATCTATAATAACGTATAGTGCGCTAGGTAACTTAGGTTAACTCTTAGCTTATCTTTATTCTTAAGTTTAAACTAATACCTAGTTAACTTAACCACTAGTATTTCTGCTATAGGTACTAAGATTTATTATTCTCCTTTCTAGTCCCTAGATCCCTCTTCTAGGTTTCTTAATATTATAATTAATGCTTCTTTAATATAACTTATACGTTTTTCTATAATAGGTTGGTCTTAGACAACTTTTTTATTTAGCTATATATAAAAGTCTTCCTATTTATTGTTGTGTCGTTACCTATACCACTTTCCATACAACTAGTTTAGTATATATAGTCTATTTATAAGAAAGTACCTTATTATTACTACATTATAATATCCTTTGGTATATCTCTCTTTAAATTTAACTAGAATATCTAGATTCTCTTCTTATTCCAGTTTATCCAACTACTTTACTCTAGGTGTCCCTACACTAGGCCTATTAGTGACTCTTTATATAGGTGCTCTATCCCTTATATAACCTAATATAGCTAACCTCTTGTCTAGCTTTTGCTCTTACTATACAATAATTCTTTATCTAAACTTATCTATAGTTTCCTATTTTCTACGTCTTATAGCTAAATCCTTAAAGTTATCTTGCTTCTTAATCTTAGTATTAACTTTTTAATCTTTAGGCTAAATACTATATTTACCTAGAATTATTATAGTTCTTATTTATTTCTTAAAATCTTGGCTTCCTAATGACGTTCTTATTTATTCCCTAAACTTGTGGTTCTTAAACTTACGTCCTATACTTATTCGTTTGTTACTAAACTAAGTTACTACTCTTTTCTAACAATTTTCATTTGTTATAGGTTTCTAAGCTGTCCTTATTATATCTTATAAGTTTAGAGCTTTTCTTATCTCTTTATAAGAATCTTAGACCTATAGCCTTTTACCTTTTATAAGTGGTAAGCTAGCACTAGCAGTTATTTACTTACTTAATTATCTCTAGATATTACTCCTTCCATCTTATAAAGTAATAGATGCTGTATCTAACGGTATTATAATACCCGTTACTAATCCGCGTTCTATAGTAGTTTTAGTTTTTGCTTCTATTGCGTTACTAAGGTATAAGTGCTCCTAGTTAGCCTTATTTTCTTCCTTATTACTATTAATTAATAAGTATTTTAACTCTATTGTTATTATTACTAATCTTTATCTGTATATTGCTTTAATATCTTAATCTAGCTTATAAAGTTAATTTTATTCTTTATCTAACTCTCTAGTTCCTTTAAGCCTTCTTAACTCTAGCTCTTGCGGCTAATAGCTTACGCCATACTTAGCGTCTTTATAAATTTAGTATACGTTATTGTAATAAAATACAAAGTATTTAATTAAACACTCCTTAGTCCCACGCAATATTCCTATATCCGCATTATTATACTCTAACAACCTAGTGCCCTTTACCGTGTAGTTACTCTAACTACCTTTATAGTCTCTAGTAAAATAACCTTATTTTCCGCAATTTATATAAGCTCTATTTTTGAACTATTTTTCTTATTATAAAGTCCGCCTAAACATCTTCTACTATTAAGATCCCTAGTTTAGCCTCTACTCCTTAGTCCTATAATTACTTAATCCTTAACCTCTAGGTTTCTATAGTTTCTTTATCTATCTCTTGGATTCTTTAGTACCGCTTAAGTCTATTAACTCTACGCTATTCTATAGTTTTTAACTCTATGTCTGCCAATACGTGCTCTACGCCTTATATAACTATAAAACTCTATCTTGCCCTTTCTTAGCTTATTCCCTTTAAGAGATCCTATTATTAATCTTTATTAACTAATCTATTAAGTTTTATAGACTTTCTATATCTTCTATTAGGATAATTACATCCTAGACTTTAGCCTTAAGTCCCTATTTATACTATGCTATAAGCGCCTTATTGTTCCACTTAACCTATATTACAAGTATCTGAAACTATGTTATATACTTAATTACTAAAGAACGTTATACTAAGTTTTAAAGCTTCTGTTCCGCTATAGTTAACACTTTTAGGTCTTTAAATATCTATATTAGCCTTTCCGCGAACCCGTTCTAACTAGTAAACATAAATTATATATCTTAGTTAGTAGTTATTATACCGCTAACTTATATCTCTATAAGGTAAGGTTTAAACTATTCCAGTACTCTTCCTATTAAGAATAATCCTATATACACTACTTAATTTATAGGTATTACCAACCTTACTCCTTCCTATATAATCTTAAAGTGCATTTGCGTAAGGAACCCTTTAAGTTTTAACCTTTCTCTTAAGAATTGTTTAATTAACGGTAGCTTAACCTTTACTACACCAATTCCGTTAATGCGTTCCTTAAGTATCCTATTATTGTCTAATAAGCAATTAACTATTTCCTGTAACTAACCTCTTGTAACCACTTGTAAGTCTATATCTACTATACTAGTGTCTCCTAATCCTAAGGTAGTTGTTGCCGTTAATAGCATCGCGACTAGTGCTTTAGGTGGCATATTATTTAACTTTATTTAATACTGTGACTTTAGTAGTAAATATGTAACGGAACCTTGTAGTAAGAACTACAGTGGGTCCTGTTATTAGGCTAAATATATAGATATAAACAGGCTAACAACATAATGACAACTAGTGGAGTGGTTGCCTAATAGATTAACTCTAATTATATTCTAAGATTTACTATAAGGAGAGAACTATTTACAGTAGGGACTAAGGTCCTTTAAATACATAACCGTACGCCTAAGAAATCCTCTCTTGTACGTAAGATACGTGTTGTATATAAGGTATATAAGTTCCTCCCATTCCTTACGTTTAATACGTAGTACACTACATAACCTTAGTTACCATTCCTCGTCACATAGCTCCACCGGCTCCATCCTAGACTATACCTATATTAACTAACTAGCTTCTTCTAACTCTTCCCCAAGTAGTTATAACATTGTACTTAAGCTGTCCGTAACAAAACAAAACAATATTTTACTATTTCTACTAAAGTCTCTACCCGCTTAACTTATAGCGAGCTATAAAGCATTCGCGATAATCTATGCTTTTACTTAGATAAATTTATTTACTACCTTAAAAGCAATAATAGAAGGCAAATCTATACTAACGACCTAGGATTTTTTGAATTTCTTATAGACCTGGGATATATGCCACCTTAGCAACTACTAGTCGTGTTTAAGACTACAGTACTTATAGATTTATATCTTAAGGATATAAATATATTCTTTTATAGTGTTTTCTTTTTATTTAAATCGTTTCTCTACTTATAGTATATAGCGGTTGTTTATCTATTCTAGTGTAGTAGGGAGGGGTAGTTGGGTTATATAAGGGGGCTTAGACTTGTGGCTACGCTTATAGGGCTATTTATATGGGAACTTCTTTAAGTATATATAAGGGGGCTTTAAGTCGTTGCAAAGTTTATAGAAGTCTTTATGTGGGAACTTCTTCAATATTTCTAAATCTAGGACTCATGTATTTCTAGGTCAGATCACCCTACTCGCACGATCACCCTACTTGCACGATCACTCTACTCGCACGATCGCCCAGCTCGCACGATCGCCCAGCTCGCACGATCGCCCAGCTCGCACGATTACCCAGTTCGCACGATTATCCAGCTCGCACGATTATCTAGCTCGCACGATCATCCAGCTCGCACAATTACCTAGTTTGCACAATTATCTAGCTTACACAATTACCTAGCTCGCACAATCGCCTAACTTGCATAATTACCTAGTTCGCACGATTATCTAGCTCGCACGATCATCCAGCTCGCACGATTATCTAGCTTGTATGATTATCCAGCTCACACAATTACCTAGTTCGTACAATCGCCCAGCTCGCACAATTACCTAGCTTGTAGGATTGCCCAGCTCCCATGAGCACTATGCTCGCATAGTTACCTAACTTGTATAATTACCTAGCTTATAGGATTGCCTAGCTCCTACAAGCATTTAGCTCACATAATTAAAGCTGAAGTTATTAAACCTATTAATACCCTATTTACACGCTAGGCGTTAATTAGAGGGCGCTAGGTTAGACCACCCTACTTATATAATTACCTAGCTTATAGGATCCCCTAGCTCCTATAACCTCCTAGCTTATAGGACTAAAGCTATAGCTGTTAAATCTGTTAAGACCCTAGCTATATATTTGGAGGGCGCTACGCCTAACTACCCAGCTTGCTATTTTTATAGAATTCCTTAATTAATTAATGGTGCCTGTTTGGAAAATATTTCCCAATCTCTCTCTATAACAGAAATTTCTTATTACGCAATTCTATGAGGAGATTCTCTTCCTTGACTATCTATACTGGCTCTTTGGCGCAAAAAATAATGTTATAATAGCGCTAATATGCACCTTATATTCTCCCTAGCAGGGCTTTTACAACATTATTTTATAATAAAACTGTAAGTAATACCTAGTGACCTAGCTCTATAAGGGTTATATCTTTATTAGCTATCTATACACCAGTTTTAGACTTTGGCTTCTATAAGGCTTTATTTGCAATAACAATCTTTAAAAAATGTTAGTAAAGCTATTAGAAGTTATATCTAAGAAAAGAAACTAACCGGCGATATATGCCAAAACTCTATATCTAGGTTATAGTGTTATAAGTGATTCTATATGTTACTTAACCTAGTAAATATAAGTAATATATAGCCTTGGTAGGATAAGGCATAAGATATATATAGTTAGGTATATCTCTAAAATTTAAGCTAGCAAATACAGCACCTATTTAGCAATATTTATAAACAGAAACCGCTCCTGCCTTAAATAGTATATAATGGCTTTATCTTCCTTTGTCTATTTACCACTTACTTTAGTATTAAGAAAAAGGCTGTAATATTTCTGCTTACAACCTAATATTAGTCTATTAAACTTAGACGAAATACTATCCCGACCATTACCATTCTTAAAGGTTGTGTTTATTAACTTAAATTATTACTTAATTAACTAAGGCTTATATGTGGATACTAAGGGCTTGTTGTTTGTATGAGGGCTAGTTAAGTTATACTTTATAAAGCGTTAGTAGAGCCTTACTAAAGAAAGACTAATAATGTAAACTAACAGTCTATATGGCCTTTAGAGAGCTAAGTTAATTAATATTAAGCGGGTAATTAATGCTGGTAGCTCTAGATTGACTATTGTTAGTAAGACCCTTACTAGACACTAGACTAGTTGCTCTTTTTAACTTATTAGGAACATCTATAAAGTAAGCTTTATTATCTAAATTGGTAGGTTTTATTAATATTAAATATAATGGTAATGGATTGCATTGCTAGAGCGATTAATTAAAGTGCATCTTGTATTAAAGCTATAAGAGGTATAGCAGGAGTATTGGTAGTAATTAGGAGGATATTTAGCGGAACGCATCTATTTAATAGAGCACTAGGCGGCTAATAAATGCAATAACGCCACTAGTATAGCTCCCCCTTAATATATAAGCGCTACAATTTTAAGAATTTTAGGTACATACATGTAAATTTATACTATAGTGTAAGCAGATTTATTTAAAGACTGGAGAACTAATTTTAATTATATACCGAAATCTTAACTCTAAGCTAGATATAAATGACTACCATTAAAGGTCTATAATATTAACAAGTTAATATAGCTAACTAAATTTAATGGAATACAGTAAGTCTTATAATAAAGTAGGGTAATTGTTATAGGCTTATAACAAAGAGCGAGATGCAAAGCTAGAATAAGCCCCTTAAAATGTAAAGAGAACTAGTAAGCTGACTAAAGGTAAATATAGGGTTAGGGTACTTAGAGAGGCACTAAATAGTATTATTATGCAGAAGGCGGAAGTGGAGATTAGTAGCATTAGCTGGTTTTGTATCGCTAGTGGTTAATTAGGTTGACGTAGTTAATATAGTTAATAGGGTTAATGGAGTTGACGGGGTTAATAGCCCCGCCTTAGTAGGCGGCACTCGCCTAGCGATACTAAACTTCTTATTTTAATGCTACTATATATAATAAGTCTCACTGCTAGGTCTAAAGCTAGTAATATATAGGCTATTGCTGATATTCTAAAACTTAATAGAAGCGGTTTCTGGTAAGTAGGGATATAAGTATAGCCTTAACTTTTAATAATAAAGATCGGTAGACACTTATATGGGAGGAAGCTAAACGACTTTACTTATTATATCTAATACGCTTTACTTGGTTTAAGATTCCTATAAATAAACAAAAGGAGCTTCTAGAGCGTTTAAATAACCTACTAGCGGCCGAGAATATACCTAAGGTAGCTACTAAAGTCCTTAATTAGCGTATGGCATAAGCCGTTAGAAAAGCCCATTGTTAGTTCTACCATATTACGGCTAGGACACTTATACTAATTTATGTTTAGCTTTATTAAATACAGTGTCTAGGAAAGAAGTAAGTAAATTAACTAATTAACCCTAGGCATTGACTAAGTTATATAACCCTATAAGAGATATAGGACGAGTGACCTATATATTATAGACCCTATAAGGCGTAAGAGTGGGACTAATAGAGGGATGTTGCTTGGAAAAGTTGTTTTAGTTTTTTAAATGGTTTATATATTAACGCTAGTAGCGCCTCTACTTTTAAGTCTCCTTACTTAAGGAGGCTTATTTATACTAGACTTTATTAAAGAGATTAAGCTTCTAAAGGGTTAATAGGGAGGTAAGGAGCTAGATAGAAAACGTTTATATTATTATTATTCATTGCTTAACGTCCGATTCGGATCCCTATTGGGCCCACGCGGACTACTCCTTATATACATGTGGGGAGAAAACTCTATTTGAGAAAACCCCGTGATCCATCTCCCCGCCTTTTGGGACTCGCCTGCGGAGCGCCTGTGAGGCGCCTGCGAGTCACCTGTGGTGCTCTACTACCTTACTTTTTGACCTCCTTGGGAACCACTGCTGCCGTAACAAGCCTACGGACGCGCTAGTATCGCAAACTTTACTCTACTACTGTAGAGTCATTAGGGGGCGCCCGTTGCTCGCCCCCCTACCCTCCATTACCATTTCCTTTGCAACCCCGAACTGGTTTAGTTAGGTAGTTATATATTAGCTAGTAATATAGTAGAGTTCAACATACCTGCTTATCTAGGCCTCTACCCCAGTTTTCTAGTGCTTTGGTCCCAATCTATAAGCAGTTGGCTGCTACCACCAATTGCGGGGAGTTTCACCAGTTCTTTTAGATATCTTATAACGGTATTACCCGAGTGCCAGTCTACCCCCCAGCAATCTATATAAGAGTTTCCTCCTAGAGTTGGTACGCTTTTGCACGGCTTAGGAGCCTTCTATAGCCTCTAGTTTCACGCCTTTCTTTATTATTTCCGCCGGCGTGGGCATAAGCTGCCATTTCCAGGGGTCGTAACTCCCATCTTCGCGCCTACTGACGTAATCCTATGGGGGCGTCGTAGCTGCATCCTGCAATATAGTTGGGTACACCTTCTACGGACAAGGCCAAGCCACTGCCTCTCCCGCCTGAGTAACTCCTGTTTGCTCCTTAAGCATATCTCACTGGCGAGCCGCCCTAGAGGCGAACGGTTCCGTCTGTTGACATACCGACACGCGCATCCGTTCTCTCGAGCCACGTAGTAGTTTCTCCGGCCAGGGTGTGATCCTACCTGCCTACCAGGTGCACCAAAGGTCAGAGCCTAGTTAAGGGGTAAGGTCCTTGGAGCCAGTAGTGGCTACTACGTACTACGCCCCGCGGGAAGCTAGTAGCAATATAGGGGCAAAACGTTTATATTAGTGTTAGTCTGTACCTAGTATTAAGACCAATATTATAAAAACCGGCAAATCTACTTGGCGATTTTAACTATTGGGTATTTTTATTCCCTAAGCCACTTTTTAAGCCTATTAATCCCGTAAAAATCTTATTTTCTCTAATAAGAAGCCCCTATACTGCACCAATAACGCCTCTTATTATATAAGGCATCTATTTAGCACAAATATAGGCCGTAGTCTTTAATATATCAATTACCAATCTTTCTAAACCACGCTAGGACATATAAGTGGTTATCCTTAGTAAGGACAACACGTACGCCTAGGATTATTGGAAACCCACTATAGATATATCTATACTGGCTTCTTACCTAATTTAGAGCTTTAGATAAAGTAGCCTCTTACTACGTTACCCACAGTCGCATTCTATCCTAGATTTAAATAAATTAACATTACTATTTGCCTAGTCTACCTTATCTTAATAGAGAAGCTAGACGCAGTGTCTACAACTATAGTTTAAAATTTAGGCGTAAAGATTATGGAGGAACCTTCTAATTAACCAATTGTTTATTTATGCTCCACTCCTAAATAAAGATAATATACTAACTATTTTATAAAACAGACCCAAGAATACACGTGTGTATATTCAAGGTGTCCATATAAAAGCATATATAGGAATAATTAGTTCTATTATGACAATTCTTAGCACTTCCTTCCGTTACTTCTTAGCATTATTCTTTAGTGCCCTTAGCTGATTTTAGTATATATAAGCCCTCTATAATATGCGTAAAATGCTAAATAATATCTAACGTACTAGGAGAGTTCCCTCCACTAATAATAGAGGAGGGTAAATTATTTCCTGAAAGACATTTTATCAATGCTAATAATAGTAAAGTTATATATTTTTAAGGTATCTTAAATATGCTAAAGCATTATATAATTACTCTTTATATATATATTATTCATTGCTTAACGTCCGATTCGGATCCCTGTTGGGCCCACGCGGACTACTCCTTATATACATGTGGGGAGAAAACTCTTAATTACTCTTTATACTAGAACCTATTAATTTAGGAAATGTATTTTTATCTACTAAGCTTTATATATTAGTATGTTCGCAAGATTGATCTGCTTACTTAGTTAGCGAGTTATTAGTAGGGAATATACTATCTCTAAGACTTATAAAGTAATTAACTAAGAATCCAGTCAGTGCCCCTTATCTAAAAAGTATACTTTAACTAGCTGATAATAAGAAGGTTAACGGCCAGGAAACTGCTCTTAGAGGCGTAGGAATAGTGTAATTAGCGGGCCGGTACGCAGGAACATAATACTATTTAACTTTGCTTAATGTGGCTTAGAGGAGTATAGAGCCTTAACCTAAGCTATAGGAACACGTCCTCTAACTAAGCCTCTATTATATAACCTAACTGCTTCTAGGCGCTGCGGCGCACACCCCACTACTTACCCTTTTTGGAACTTTAGAAGTTATACCAGTCCTTAGTTAAGTAACTGACGTTTAAAGCTCTAACTAATTAGCTAAATCCGTCGCAGATTAGATAAAGCTAATAACGACTTAATGTATATATAGAGGCTCTAGAGCACGTTTAATAAAGCAAAGTTCTTGTTTTTAATCGTCCTATTTAACACTAAATCACTCCCTTAAATATTGCTTGAAACGCAGTTAAAACTAGAATTAGGAAAGAAAACTAACAAAACATATTATCTAAAAATGTTCCATTTAGCTTAGCGTAGCTTATAGATAGCGAGAAATATAGCAACTTAAAACTTGTATACCAGGGGCTGAAGTTTAAAGTTTATAAAGCAATTATATACACCCAATCTCCTGTACTTGCAGCTGCCTATAATGGAGGCTTTTAGGTAAAAGCTAACTAAACGTCTTATAGAATTGACCCTAACTAACTAACTAATAGGTAGGAGGCAGTGACTAATATTATAAATATTAACGAGTTCAATTCTAGCACCGTTAAGAGAATGATCCAATTTATATATAAAAGGGACTATAATAGTGGCAAAGAGGAGCAAGGATCCAATATTGTAAGTATAGGAACGCTCAGCTAAGGTAAGGGATATATTCGCACGCTAATCCAATTTATCCATATTTAAACTTTAATCTATAGAATTAGAGGTAGCGTAACTTAATAACGCCAATACCTCATTACTATCTAAACTAGACAATAGTGGTGGCAATAATAAAGACACAATGATATGGCCGACAACAGCCAATATTACACTTTACCACATCTATGTTAATGCAATTGCTAATTACTACAATATACTACAGCTGAAAGAGCTTGCAAATATAAAAATCTAATATATTTTAGGAACCAGCTGGTCTGTAGATAGGTTCCCTAATATTATTAAGGATGTCTTTAGTCTAATAGGCGACTTAGTATTATATAATATAATCACCTTAACAGTGGCCGAGCACATTAAAGAGCTTGTTAAACTTAAGGACTTTACAGAGCTGGACGTTATAAGCGATTTCGCTATTGGCATTATATAAACAGCGATTACCGCATCTAAGGACATAGAGGAAAATTTTATATAGAAACTTTAAGCTGTCTAATCTTAGCTATAATAAATGGAATCACTACTTTAATCCGCCGAGGCGAGGTACGCCGCGGCTAAGCACAAAAGCGAAAACATTAATAACTGTCTTTATACCCTTTGCACGACCAGGGCCTGTTATAATATTAGTTACAGCGCCAAGTTTATATGTTATATTAAGGATAGTAGTTATCTATCCGACCCTAATTACCCTTATATACTTCATTATAAAAAGTACTAGTAAAGATGCATAGCTTAGGAGATCGGCTTAGGTAGGAAGTTATTATATAATACTTCTCTTTCTCCATTTAGGTTAATCTAAGAAATTTAAATATATATCTACTTAGCAATCTTATATACCAGCGTATCTTTTATACCGGTCTAACTTTTATAAGTAAAACTTTTAGGGTGCTAAAAACAGAACCCAAATATTAATATTAACCGCTAAGTCTAAAATAGGCTCTAACGACGATAAGACTAAAAATAATCCGCTCTAAATTAAGATTTTAAGGCGAGGTTAGGAGCGGAGTAATTATAATCTAATAGTACTTAGAAAAAACACACTATATTATAATCTAGTATTTGGTATAAGCGGCAAACACTAAAGTATCTATGTTGCTGCTTACGCTAGTCTAGTTATAGGCTATTAATAGATAATACGGGCCATTAGATTTATGCGGGCTGCTAGATTTATACAGGCTATTATAAGGCATTGGCAAATAATTTGCACCAATATATACGTGACTAAAGAAATCCAAAGGAGATCTTAGGTCTAGCACCCTAAAAAATTCTAGGGCTTGGCCTTAACTATAACACGGAAAACCTAACCCCTTTCATTCTTATACTTCGCAACGCTTTTAATTTAATCTCCTTAGCAACCCTATTAGTAACTAAAATTTAGCGGTTTATCCTTAGCTGAAGGTAGTAGGCTTAGTCAAAACCTTGCTAAATTGTAACTAAGTAAGTATAGCCGACTTCCAAGTTCCCGTGCTTAAGGAGTTATATAGGTCTAGCTCCGCTTAGGATTGTTTCTAGCGTATTTTATAAGATATAACTTATTCCTAGAATATATGCTACTGGACTCTGCTCTTTAATTTAGGGCTTTACTAAGTTATTTTTACTAAGTTCCTTAGGCCGTTATATATTGCATTTAATTCTCTAAGTTTATAGAGGGCAGCGGAGGGTGGTAAAAGCACTATAGACCCTAGGAGGCTATGTAGATCTCTAAATGTAATAAAAATCATTCTATATCTGTATTTCTTCTATTAGAGCCACCTAAATAAAGGCAGGTTAACACCCTTCTAGCTGCATATAATTGGAGTAATTGCTTAATTTATAATCCCTCTCTAAGCTTCCCTCTTTAATTCATTTACCTATATTTTAAGAGAAGGGATAGACCCAAATTACTCCCTTAAATATTGCTTAAGACACACTTAAAACTAGAACTAGGAAAGAAAACCAACAAAATATATTATCTAAAAGTATTCCGCTTAGCTTAGCGCAGCTTATAGATAGCGGGAAATATAGCGACTTAAAACTTATATATTAGGGGCTAGAGTTTAAAGTCTATAAAGTAATTATATGCACCTAATCTCCTGTACTTGCAGCTGCCTATAATAGAGGCTTTTAGGTAAAAGCTAACTGAATATCTAGTAGAATTGACCCTAACTAGGAACTAACTGATGGGTAGGAGGCGGCGACTAACATTATAAATATTAACAAGTTTAATTCTGGCACCATTAAGAGAATAATCTAATTTATGTATAAGAGGGACTATAATAATAGCGGGGAGGAGTAAGGATTTAATATTGCAAGTATGGAAACGCTCGGCCAAGGTAAGGGATATGTTTGCACGCTAATCTAATTTATCCATACTTAAACTTTAATCTATAGAATTAGAGGCAGCGTAACTTGACAACACTAATACCTTATTGCTATCTAAACTAGACAATAGTGGTGGCAATGGTAAAGATATAACAACATGGCTGATAACGACTAATATCACATTTTGCCATGTCTATATTAATGCAATTACCGATTATTATAATATACTATAGCTGAAAGAGCTTATAAATACAAAAATCTAATACATTCTAGGAACTAGCTGGTCCGTAAATAGGTTTCCTAATGTTATTAGGGATGTCTTTAGCCTAACAGGCGACTTAGCATTGCATAATATAATTACTTTAATAGCGGCCGAGCATATTAAAGAGCTTATTAAACTTAAGGACTTCGCAGAGATAGACGTTATAAGCAATTTCGCCATCGGCATTATATAGACGGCGATTACCGCATCTAAGGGTATGGAGGAAAAATCTATATGGAAACTTTAAGCTGTCTAATCTTAGCTATAATAAATAGAATCACTACTTTAATCCGCTAAGGCGAGGTGCGCTGTGGCTGAGGCCAAAATTATAGGCTTTTAATAACTGTCTTAATGCCCTCCGCAAAACCAGGACCTATTATAATGTTAATTATAATGCCAAGTTTACATGTTATATTAAGGGCAGTAGTTATCTGTTTAACCCTAATTGCCTTTATATACTTTATTGCTTAAAGTACCAGTGTAAGCATAAGTAAAGATGCATGGCTTAGGAGATTAGCTTAGGTAGGAAGTTGTTATATAATGCTTCTCTTCCTTTCTCTGTTTAGGTTAATCTAAGAAATTCAAATGCATATCTTGTCTATAGTCAGTCCGTCAGATATTTTATAGCAACTGTATTATCCATCCCCTATTAGCTACCCCTCGCCTTACCCCTTACCTCTTACCCCTTACCCCTTACTCCTTACCCCTTACCCCTTACCCCTTACCCCTTACCCCTTACCCCTTACCCCTTACCCTTTACCCTACCCTTTACCTTACCCTTTACCTTACCCTTTACTTTACCCTTTACCTTGCCCTTATCTTACCTATTACCTCTTGCCCCCCCGGACGAATTACAAAATCCTAGTTATTGCATCTATTCTATTAAATACTAAAATAGGATTGGATAATAATAGACTAATAAAATAAAATTAAAAAGCGACAAAGAATAATAAGATAAGTGTGTAGTAACTAGGAAAAGGTCCTATATATAAGGAATGCATGGTTTTAAAGATGCATTTTATGCTTAAGGGTCACTTCGTAAACGTTATATTTAATCTCACCCTACTATAGGAGTTTGGAGAGATGCCTTTCTCGGAAATGTTTTATAAGAGCAGCTAGAGTGTGGAACTTATGTATACGCTTACCAATTAGTAACTTTTGGTTCCCAAGGTAGATAAAGCATATCTTTAGTCTTTTCTCCTTATATAAGGATAACTTTGCCCTCTCTAGCGCTTTAGCCGCTTCTGAAATCTTAGCATCTTCTTTAATCTTAACTTGGCTAAGGGCGATACCTATCCTAGACTGTCTCTGGCGATAACTTAGCCGATACGCTCTGCCTTCCTTAATATTGTAGTAATCTACAACCATATTAATGGCATTATTGCGTCTGCGTATCTTATCTTCTAGTAACGTGCTAGGTAGCGTTATAATTACTTTAATAAGGTGTTTATATTTAACCAATCTATTATTATTAGATTCTAAGGTTGCTTTAATATCCTCGCTAAATATAACTCCGGAAAGTTGCCGCTTAATGTTAATTACAGCTTATTTATTATCCCAATTCTTCTTAATATTTTCCAATAGCATATTTCTCTAACGTTGCCTTTTATTTATAATTTCTTAGCTAAGCTTTTAGTATTCTATGCTTCCTGTGGTTTTGCGCTTAAGGCTAAGCTTTAGCTTATTTTAAACTTCAATTAAGGAATAAATACATAGGTTCTTGTTTACCAATAAGGATTATTCTATTATTAGGTGCTGTGGCCGCTATAGGTTAATTAATTAGCTTATTTAGCATACTGCTTTTATTAACTTTTCTTAAGGCTCTAAGCCTTAAACGATTGCTTGTGTATCTATATTAACACGCCGCAAAAGGTAGTGCTTTAGGAATGTTTAAGCGTCGGCGTACTACATTATTAGGTTCTAGAGGGCATTAGTCACGTTACTTAAGTAGTAAAAATGTTAGAAATGTCTTAGTAGAACCGGCTCTATATAATAGAATTTACTATTTTTATTAAATGCCTTGCCTGTGCTATAACGGAGACTGTATAGGCGCGCAACCTGCTAAAATCCCGTAATTGTGCCAAGGTCCTTAATCTACAGCAAAAGAGTTAAGTACTATAAAGGTTGGTTGGGTAAGACCTTATAGCTATAGAAAGCTTTAATTAATCGCCGAAATATGGAGATATTATCTAGGTCCGGATGGAGTGGTAGTGGTAACTTGTTACGCCCAGGCTTAATATATAGCTTAGTAAGCTGCTCCGCAGATATTAGGTTAGGGGCTCTAAAGGCTTAGTTAGCAAAGAGGAGGCTTAAGAGAAAGACGTAAGGGCTAAGAATAAGTAAAGGGTTAAAGATAATTTTAGGAATTAGGAAAGTATTACTAGTTCTCTATAAGTATAAGGTAAGAGGAATAGGGTAGAAAGATAATACACGCTTTCTTTATGCCAAGATATTCCTTAGTAAATTTAAATATAAACTTAAGCACGACGTTATGGGGACCGCCCTTTGGGTCCTAAATAAGTGTAACCATTATATATTGGTAGCATAGGTTTAAAAGAGCTTTAGGTTAGCTTGCAGTGCAAAGACCTAGTTACATTAAGAAATGCACTTATATCCAATGTTGTCTAACTGCATATTACTTCCTTGTTATGACTAAGTTAGTCTTAAGGACTAGGGTGAGATCCTCCGCGTCTATAACAGTCTTTTCTTACTTGTTCTTGCTTAGACTATATTTCTTTACTAGTTTCCAAAGTACCTAAGAAAGATATCTTAGCTCTACCTTACCTTACTAGGTTAAAGGATTAACTAGAAATGTAATTACCTTGTGTATCTAGCGGTTTAGTTCGCTAGCAATTTTCCCTCTAGTCGCTCTCTTGTATATAAGGTGATAGTACTTCTAGTATAGGCCAAGTGAGCTAGAAACCTTTATCCCGCACTATTTCCTACTACCTTTCCCTTATTTCTAGTTTAGGGATTAGTTAAAGAAGCTATAAAGGAGCCAAAGCAAGAGGACTTGGTACGTTTTCTTGGGGTCTTTCCCTATATAGGTGCAGTATCTAGAAATTATTAGCTCTCTGCTAAGTTAGGCCTAAGAGGAAGCCGCTAAATAGGTTATTACTTACTAATACTAGTGTTCTTTAATGCGGTTAAGGAGAGCTGTAGTGGCATCGGCGTAGTTCTATATTGTAAAATTGGATTCCTTGAACTCTTCTAACTGTTTAAGGTAATATTCTAGTAGATGGTCTTAATCCTTATAAAGCCATGCTTAAGCGGATACTTTATAAGCATTTTTAGATTTAGCAGTACTGTTAGTATTACTATTAAGGATGGTTAGTTCTGTCCAGTAGCTATTACCGTCGCTGTCCGTATCTATATACTCATTGTTAGTAATACTAGATAAGCTACGATTTAATAATTAAGCGCGCCGTATTTTAGGGAGCTAAAAGAAAACTTAGGGTAGTAACGGCGGAAAGGATGTAGAGAGTAATGTGGGGTTAAGGAGATGGGAGGGTAAAGAATAAGAGAAACGGGGCCTAGGTTAAACGGATTAGAGGTAGGAGCCATGGAGTATATATAGGTTTAGCGCCAGGCGCGTAAAAAGGTTATACTTCTGGTCTGCCCGTGAAATAGGGCATAGGCTAGGTAAGTAAGAGGCTTAACGTTAGACCGGCAAGCAAGAGGCTTAGGGCGGCGGGGAGTTTTAGTGATGCGACCTCCAAAAACGGCGACAGAACCCTCTAAAACCGGCAGTCAGATCTCTATTTTCTTTTTTAATGGAGGAAACCTACTTATTTCTTTACTAGAGGATAAGGAAATATAAAAAAAACTTATTAATAGGGCTGATATTTATACAACGCTAATAACCTATACTATCTACTATATCTAGAAAGAGCCCCGCCAACTATAATTATAACGCGGCCCCTTTAACATATAGACTCCAGATATAGAATTTTAGGATATTAACCTTAAAAATACGGCCAAGTTTATTTAGTAGCACAGTCCGCCACTATTCCAGCTTATTAAGGGAATATCCGCACTAAACAGATAGGAATGTAGTCGAGATCTGCACGGCGGATATATAGTTATAGTTACCTCTATATTCCTCCTAGGGTTCGCCCAGAACTCCATAAATAGTTTTGCCCATTTACTTAGTCTATATCTTTAGGCGCTTAGTATAAAGCGCCGTATACTATCTTTCCTATATAGCCTTAGTCTAATTAATAGTTATAAAACTCTTAACGCTAAAAGGCTTAGGCTAGCCAAACGTTCTAAGGAAGGTCCTATTAATTCTACTAGCCCTTCTAGCGCTAATAACCCTTAAGAAACTAATTAAGTCTCTATCTATTTATAATAATATCTACATTGTTTATAATAACTTTAACTATTGCTAAAAGACTTAACATTAGGTTATCGGCAAGATTAATAAGTTTACTTTACATACTATAGAAAAGATTTTACGTGGAGTGTGTATACCTAAAGGGGGCCTTAAGCAGTCAATGTTAAACAATACCCGTTAACTTAAGCTAGATAAGGTTGTTAATGCAGCTATGAATAGGTTTAATAACCTCTAGAAGCGGATATCTATAAGTTTTATTGCGGACGCCATCTAATACGTATATCCTACTGCGGTTAATAGTATATTCGACTTTAACGCGGATATTAAATATCCGCGTATACCAGCGGTTAATATTCTCCCTTATAAAAAGATAGAGTATATAACTCTAGGACCTATTCTAGATAGCGAGGCTTTTATTAACGGCAACTATTATATAATAGAGAATATCTTTCTAGAACAACTGCAGTATAATTACAAAACCGCTTTTAATAACTAGCTTTTCCTGGTATATAGAGATTAGAAAACTGCAAAGCTTATCCAATTATATAAAGAGGAGCGAGTTAAGGTGGAAGGTGCATATAATAGCCATAAATAGGTATTGCCTATTCTAGGGCTATAGTATATGCAATTAAACTTCCTATATATAGTTATGCGTACATTCTATAGGGGTAAGGAAGCCGCGCAGCAGTTTTTGGCGCTTTATACCTATATAAACCACCTAAGACGGCACAACATTTCTAGGGAAAAGGCCCTGTTTTATTATATAGAAGAGCTGATCCTCCAAAGCTTTAACGCTTATATTGTTATATTATTCCTGCTCTATATCCGCAATAAGTGCAACATTAAGGCAGATAGTGAGGCTAAGCAATATATATAAAACCTATCTCTATAGCAATTTCTAGAGCATATTAAGGATATTTGCACAGCGGCTTTTTTAAGAAATATATACCGTGATGTAAATTAGCGCACGTCTAATTATTTAGAGCTATCTGCCAACGCATATTAGCCAGTAGCGACGTCGTCCTCTGCGGATATATCAAGCTCTGCCGCTAATAACCATAATATAGAGTTCTTTAATTATATCCAGTTCCTATAGGTTATTAATACTTATAAGCTTCTAAAATACGCCATTAAGCATGCAGATATTGGACTACTAAAGCGTATAATCCCCCGCCTTTACTTATACTTTGCTAGAAGCTTATTAAAGAACTATATATATAATATACTAATTCTATAGCGACTAGTTAGAACAAGTGCTTGTGATCCAGTGCTTTAACGGGCTATCCTTGCTAATAGTTTAGTCAACCTTTAAGGGCGGCTAGATAGCTTCTTTAAGACGGATCGCCTTAATAAACTGCTAAATCTTCAACTTAAGGAGTTGCTCTAAACGCGTGGGAATTTGACGTTTAGTGTAGACAAGTTGTTTAAATGGAGTGTTCTTATAATAAGTTACACTAGCGCGCTCCGCGATATTTTTAAATATATATTTAGCGAGCGTATAAACAGCAAACATATAACTAAGTCTCTAGCGCTAGATATCCACTATCTTACAGATTAGATTAGGAAGGATTTAATTATATAATATATACGGCGCTTAGCGGATTTTGAGGCTCCTTTGCTTCTATAGCGCGGATATAAGAAACTCGCAAAGGACGGTGTAAATATATTTAACGCCTTTCTATTAACTGCAGCCGGTTTACCATTTAATCCTCTTATATACAGCTTTAGTAATGCCAATAAGAATATAGAGGTACTAGGAGAAGCTGCTAAATATATTTATATGGTTTGTTGTCCTAATATTATACCCATACCTCTGCTAATGTATATAATAGTTAGTGTATAAGTTGCTTAATAAATGCTAAGAGTAGCAGTAATATATTATTTTAATTATGGATATACTTCTATTATATATAGGTTGTCTACAGATATAATTTCTAAGGATTTAATTATGTGTTAGCGTATACAAAACGTTAGGTTTTAAGGCACCTACTATTCTTTAACTTAGATTAGGGCGGCTCTTATAGGGCGACATTACTAATTTTAATATACGGATGTCTTATATTAGCGGTTTACTATATAACCCTTATAAGGACGGATTTGATAAGGCTACAGATAATATACTAGAGGACTTTTAAATACTTAGGCTTATAATACGTTTCTATCTTAATATATTAAGCGAGTTCTTTTTATTAATATTAATTCTAGCTAACGTATAATCTTCTTAGTGCGTAGTATATAATATAGCAGTTAGCTATTTTGTGGTACGGATATATAAATATCTTTATCTTAGCTTGTGCGGATATCACAATATTAATTAAGTATATTTATTAAATATAAAGCGGAGACTTAATTCCTATATATATAGTAGCAAAAAGGTAAGAGCTACTATTTTATTATTAAAACCCGCAATAATAGCCAACCCTCAGCAACAGCTAACTTATATCTACTCATTTAATATCCGGTAGCCCAGCATTATATATAAGTGTAATAACACCACGCCTTAGGAACGCAAGCTCATCCTTTATTTTACTTAAAAAATCTTCAAACTTATTTAACTAGCGGTCTATAGCTTAAACATCTTTCGCTATATTAGTTACCTGTTTACGAACTATATTAATACGCGTAGAAACAGCAATTGCTAAATACATCCTAATAGATTCCGTGCCAGCGGAAGTGGTAACAGCAACAGCAGTACCTAGCGTGCCAGTAATTAGTAAAAGAGTTAAAGGAGCAGCGGTAGAGCGGGTGCCTCTATAGCCGCGCGTACTACTATAAGTAGGAGTCTTAATAGGGGGGGAGGTCTTAGTAGGAGGGGGAGGGGGAGGCGTAGTGGTATAGATGGGGATGGTGCGAGAATAAAGCTATGCGGATATCAGCAATATCCATACTATTAACATGTGGATATTATACCTTCTTAGTAGGCGTTTTAGCTAGATTATTAGTAGAAGCTAATTTTGTATAGTTTTTACTCTAAGGTATAACCGGCTCTAAATTAGTAAACTTTCCTATATACGTATTAGCTAATAGAATAATAGTATACTATTAGCATATACCTTTCCGCACAACCTGCCACCTATATAATATCTTAAGTATACACCCCTAAAATAAGGCCTAGAGTCCTTCTTATAAACGTAACATTTATAGCTATACTTCTCGTATAGAGTGTATAGCGGATTGCGCAGCTTACCAAAGCTACCCTTAATATTCTAGATGTATGTCAATATCTACTTACAACTTTCCTTTATATTCTCCCAAACGCTAGCTTTTAGAGTGTACCATTTATTCGCTAACAGCACTTAGATAGGAAGGCGCTTATTTATACTAAGAGGACTATAGAGATTATGAGGGCTATAGAGATTGCGAGAGTTACCATTATTAAGATCCTTATCTTTGTCGCTGTCTAAAGATTTGCTATCTAAAGAAACCTTATAATCAATACTTAGGTTACTATAAGAGGTAAATTAGTAGACAAGACACTAAAACAGTATAACTAATATATATAATTCAATGGCTATTTTAAGCTTTAGATTTGTATTAATAACCTTTTTAGCCCGCTTTTTAAGAAAAGAAAATAAATAAGCCTTATTAAGCCTCTTTTTAAAAGCATTAAGCAGCAGTAGCAGAGAAGTGGATAGTAGAGTAGTGGACGGCAAAGTGGCCTATAGTAAAGATACAGGCAGCGGAAAGGCAGGCAGTGAAAAGATAAGTGGGTTTTTAGCAGATTTCGCTCTATCCTTATTATTATTGTCTACTAAACCCTATAAAGAGCGCTTTAGTATATATTTCCTAAAATTACATTAGTTATAGGCATAATTTAGTATAAGAAAGCTTACTCTTTAGGAATAGAGTCCAAAGACTTAGTAAGAGCAGCCATAGCGTGCTTAACAGCATTAAACTCTTTATTGTTAATGTCGTGTATATTAAGTTCCTTAACTGCCAAGTTGCTATTATTTGCATTGATATTGTTTATAGATCTAAATAGAGGCATTGGAGGTGTAGTATGCTAAGGGATAGTATATAAAACAATAATGATAAAGTTCGCGATGCGGTGCTATAAGGTAGAAGGTTAGTAAAGAAAAAAGAGGCATAGAGGTTAATTAAAGGTAAATATCCACGCTACTAATTTTATTAAATTAGCTTAATAACAAATAATTACTACTATAGTGACTTACCTTAGTAATTATCAACGGTATAGATATATAAATATCTTTATCTTAGCTTATACGGATATCCTTATCTTAGCTTATATAGATATCATAATATTAATTAAGTATATTAATTAAATATAAGGTATAGGCTTAATTTCTATATAGGTAGTAGCAGAGAGGTAAGAGCTACTATTTTATTACTTTAAACCCATAATAATAGTTAACCTATAGTAATAGCTAACCTATAGCAACAGCCAACCTATATCTACTTAAATTCCATATCTAGTAACCCGGCGTTATGTATAAGTACTATAATACCACACCTTATAAACGCAAGCTCATCCTTTATCTTATTTAGAGAATCTTTAAGCTTACTTAACCGGTAATCTATAGCCCAAACATCTTTTGCTATCTCAGTTACCTATTTATAAACTATATTAACGCGTATAGAAATAGCAATTACTAAATACACCCTAACATTTTCCGTGCTAGTAGAAGCGGTAGTAGTACTAGAAGCAGCACCAGGCGTACTAGGAATTAGTAAAAGAGTAGAAAAAGCAGTAGCAGAACGGGTACCTCTATGGCTGCGCATATTACTATAAGTAAGAGTCTTAGGGGGAGGGGAGGTCTTTAGAGGGGGGATAATATAGGTATAAAGCTATACGGATATTATACCTTCTTAGTAGGCATTCTAGCTAGACTACTAGCAGAAGCTAATTGCGCATATTTTTTACGCTAAGGTGTAACCGGCTTTAGTCTTAGTAAACTATTCTATATGCGTATTAGCTAATAGAATAATAGTATACTATTAGCATATACCTTTTCGTATAACCTGCCGCTTAAGCGACATCTTAAGCATATACCTTTAAAATATGGCCTAGAGTTCTGCCTATAAATACGATATTTATGGCTATACTTCTTATATAGAGCGCATAGCGGATTGCGCAGCTTATTAAAGCTACCCTTAATATTCTAGACGTATATTAATATCCACTAGCGACTTTCCTTTATATTCTCCCAAACGCCAGCTTTTAGGGTATACCATTTATTTGCTAACGGCACTTAAATAGAAAGGCGCTTGTTTGTGTTAATATCTAATATTATAGCTTAGGCTGTCTGCGTACTATAAAGATTATAAGAGAATGGAGGAGGGCTTTTAGGAGAGTTAGCGTTATTAAAATTACTATAAGAGGTAAATTAAGAGACAAGACACCAAAAGTATATAGTTAACACATACGATTTAAAGGCTATCTTATACTAAATATTTTACATAGCAATTCTATTAGCCTACCTCTTAAGAGAAGTAGAAGCATAATAAGGATTAAACCTTTTAGAAGCAGTAGGCAATGAAGAAACAAGCGGCTTAAAGGCAGGCGGCAAAGAGGCAAGTGGTAAAGAGGTAGGCGGTAAAGAGGTAGATAGTAAAGAGGTAAGCGGATTTCTAGCAGATTTTATAATAACCTTATTATAGTGCTCTGTGTCACGGAGTGAGTACAAGCGACGATAATATATAGCGAAGTAGATAGTATTAAGCTACGTACATAAACTATGTAATGAAGTCAAGACGTTATGTAAGGAGAGAAGGTAAGGAAACGGAAAGAAAGGGTATATATCATTAGTTTGGTTGCTTGGTTGACATATGCACGGAGCAGAACAGGATTTAAGGAGCGGTCCTGGCAGAACTTGGCAGAATTCGGTGGACTTTGGCAGAATATGGCAGAATGCGGCGGATTGCCGTTAGATTGCCGTAGATTGCCGGCAAATTGCCATTGGGTTGCCGTCTCGCGGTCAGTCTCTTCTTGCTGCGTCGGTGGAAACAGGTGGACGTGTATAGGGTGTCACGGAGGTGTCCCGTGACACTCTGCTAGATCCAACAAAGAGTGCTTTAGTATATATTTCCTAAAATTATATTAGCTATAGGTGTCACGAAATTCGTGTAGAGCAGTTCATTGATGAAATGGGTTGATTGATTGATGATCTTGTGTCGTGTCTTGAGTGATGTGATCTTGAGGCCCTAGGGCTTCGAGCTACGAAGAGATTTTACAATGCACGTGCTCTGTGCACGTGACTCGTGCACGTGACCCACGCCTTTAGAGAATACAAATTATTTGACAATAGGCATAATTTAGTATTAGAAAGCTTACTCTCTAGGTAAAGATTTTAAAGAATTAATAAAAAAAAGCGTCCTTAAAAGCGTCCTTAATTATTTTATTATTAATATCGCGCGTATTAAGTTCCTTAACTAAATAGCTGTTAGATGTATTTAGAGGTATAAAAGAAGGTATTATAAATAGTAGTATACTAATTAACAGTAGATAAAACGACAATAATAAAGTTTGTAGTATATTATTATAAGGTAGAAGGTTAGTAAAAGAAGAGGTACAAAGGTTAATTAAAGGTAAATATCCGCGCTATAGATTTTATCAAATTAGCTTACTAATAAATAATCGCTGTTATAGTAACTCACCTTAGTAAATATCAACTACCTTATATACGCTTATTTATAGCGCGCAAATCCTTTATAGTTAAGTTACTACTAATTAAAGTAAGTGGGCGCCGTCTAGTTAACTTATAAAGTAACATTAATATAAAATTACCGCTTAGCTAAGGTGCTAGAGAAGGGTTATAAGCAGATATTAGGTTTACTTAGTAAGTGGATTTCTTACTTTTAAAGTGCGCAGATACATCCTTTTATTTTCTCTTACTGTAAGGCAGATTTAATATTAGCTACATTATATCTAAACCTAAGGGCGGAGATTAAGCGCTAGGCTGTAGGTTCTAAACTGCGCTTAGTTTAAAGAGTAGAGATTAAATATTAGGCTATAAATTCTAAGCCACACCCAATTTAGAAGGCGGTAATTAAGCATTAGCATATGAATTCTAAACTGCGCCTAGTTTAGAGGGCGGAGATTGAGCATCAACAAGGCTATATTAATTTGCAATAACCGCACGTAAAAATTGCTGCGGAGATTGAACACCATGTTATAGACTAGCGCTACCTATATTTGAGCCAATAATACTATTAGACTTCTGCTGTAGAGCTTAAAGGCTATACTGCGAACTAATACCTAGGTTATTCCAAGATATAAACTAAGGTAGTAAAGAATTATAAGAATAGTGCGGGGCTATATTAAGAAGCTATTAAGAATAATAGAGGCGCTATAGGGAGTTATTAGAATACTAAAGGTTAAGTTAAGGGTACTATAGATATATACTAGACGGCTTTTAAGCGGGCAGCTATATATCTAGAGTATATAGATATTAAACATCTAGCTATTAAGATAACTGTAATAAAGTAGTATATATAGTCTGGGACCAGTTCGCCTATAAGTCTTAGGTTAATATAAGCTAAGATATTTAAGACTTAGTTATATCCATTTATAAGCTAAATGCTAATAATAGCTATAAGGGCGGTAATACTTCAGTTTACAATAGTTAATTAAGGCCAGCACTCCTTATAGTTAATGCACTAATAGGTCCTTATTGACCCACCAACAGCAGAGGCGTCTATAATGAGCTTCTAGATACAGCAATATATCTACTAAATTACGACGCAACCTATAAGACACTAGTACTAGAGCATTGCGTTTCTTCCTTATAAATAAAGCGGATAAGTGCGTCTACTTTATCTTCTAGGAAGCTATAATCCTATTTAGGCAATATCCGCTTAAGGCCCTTATAAGTTAGTGGAGGTTAGATATAGAGTATATGGATTTAATTATTAGATATAATATAACTAGAAATTAAACTCTAAACTATATTCTAGTATATTATATTAAGCCATCCTTTAAGTACTTGCTCTTCGCAATATTCCTAATATATAGTATAATAATATTATACTTCTTGTAAGCCTGTAATGAATTATTACAATTAGAGCAATAGTGTAGACCTTTAGATAACGGACTTATCTTCTTATACGGCTTAAGTAGAATATTGCGTAGATATCTAGTAGCTTTATTTATAAGCTTATATAATATATCTAAAAGTACTGCCTGTTTCTCTATATTAGTTTTTACCCTCTTCTGTTTTTCTATATACTTAATTAGCAGGGCTAATAATATTATATTCTTATTAAGTATTTAATCCTCCTCCTCCTAAGCAGATACCTGCAAGATAATATTACTATCAACTATAATAAATAAAGCTAGATTACTGGTGAAATCTACTACCCTATTCTCCTATATCGCCATTCTAGCAGTAATAAAGTTATGGCCAAGTTGGGTAGATAGAGGGGCAGTAGATTTTTAAGACTTCTGCTTTGGTAGTATAATATCTATAAAAGCGCCCTTATACCAGTCTTTAATAAGAATAATTATATATCTAGTAACGCTATTGCGTTAAGCAGCCTGTCTAAATCGCTGCAGTATTATATTTAGGCTTTTGTTAGGATAATAACCGTATATAATAGAATGGATAGTATCTGGAATATCCGCACTATAAGCTAGGGCGTCCAACGTAATAAGAACGCGGATAGGTAAGTCTTCTATATAGAAATTTTAATACTCCCTACTCTTATTACGTTTAGATAATAACGTATAATAAATCCACACTGCTATTTTAGCCTGCTTAATAGTATAGCCTTTAGTTATAAGCTATAAACGGATAGTATTTATATACCTATAGATATAATTGTTAGTATAAAGGAAGATAATTATTTTAGGAATTAATTTGGGACTTAGAACTTTTTATCCCTTTAACTATATCCCTTAACCCGTTGGGGTCCGTTAGGTATATAGTCTATGCGCAAATACCAGGATCAAGACTATGCATGCTCTCTATAGAATTTAACCATTAACTTAAATTGGCTGTAGTATCTCTAGGATACTATTCTGTAGGAATAATGCCTGCCAGCAGCCTTATATTAAGCGACTTAACTCTAAAGGATAAGCTTGCGTAGAGATTAAGTAATATTAAAAGCTTTAAATATCTGAGCATAGCTATTGAATTTAGTTAATCTAATTGGCTAGCACTTATTAATAAGCTATGGACCCAAATCGACGGGTTAAGGGATAGTACCTCTTACTGGATTTTAGATCCGCCCAACTAATTAATAAATAGAGGTAGCGGGTATTTAACTAGAAGATATGGATATCCTACTAGGCGCTATAGGCGTTTGGCTAAATAATATAGATATCTTACTAAACCCTATGGATATCTGGCTAAGAGTTGCGGATATATAATCCTCCTCTACTACCGCCTCCTTAAATGCCTCTTTAATAACAAAGAATAGTACCTTATAATTATTCTTATCCCTTCTCTTAATATAGTCCTTAATAATAGATAGGTTAGGCCGATTAATATCTATTTATTTAAGATTTATTATACTCTAATAAAACCCCGCTAGCTTTATTACCTTTATATATATCTCCTTATTAAGTATTATAGTATATGAAAACTACGGCACTATTAGACTAAGTAGTAATTACACCTTAAAGAGCTGTACGTAATAGGGCCGGAAGCTCTTACCCTAGTTAGTAACTAGATAACACTTATTAATTATAACTAGGGAAATATATAAGCGAAAGGCAGGCCAAGTAAGAATATAGTAAAACCGTTTACTTAATAGTAACTCTAGTAATACTAGAATATGCGTAAACTAACCCACCTTAATATGTTTTAGAATATCTATATGCACTTTTATTACCTCCATATATATAAATATGGGATTTACTCCTAGGATGGCCCATATCTTTAACAGCTGCTCCTCTCTAATTATATTAATTAATTAATTATTCATTGCTTAATGTCCGATTTGGATCCCTATTAGGCCTACGCGGACTACTCCTTATTTATATATAGGGAGAAAACTCTATTTAAGAAAACCCCATAATCTATCTCCCCGCCTTTTAGGACTTACCTACTTAACACCTACGAGTTACCTATGGTGCTCTACTACCTTACTTTTTGACCTCTTTAAGCCTACAGACGCGCTAGTATTATAAAATTAACTTTACTACAGTAGAGTTATTAGGGGGCGCCTAATACTCGCCCCTTTGCCTTCTATTACCATTTCCTTTATAACCCGGAACTGGTCTAGTATATTTTAGCTAATAAGCCACTAGGTAACCGCCTTAAGACCTTTTTATATTAAGAGCAGTATATTATGGTTCTCTGTGCCAGCTACTAAGAGCATTACTTCTTGGTTAGTGCGTAAGGGGCATAATGGTATTATATGTTTTGGTGTCCGTCCTAGCCAGCCATATTCGCACCTTAGGCTATCTACTAGGACACCCACCCAGTAGAGCTAATTTTTTAGTCCTATTATTCCTGTTCTTAAAAGTATTGCCATTATATTTTCTGCCTTTATTAGGCCTTCTTAGAGCCCTTAGGTATTTACCCCCTATAGCATTAACTATACTACAGCTTAGGTTCCTCTTACCTAAAACAGCCTCTATACCTTTAACTCCTATATACCTCTCCAGTGTTGGTCCAACCAGTATTATATTACAGTAGGTGGTTTCCCAGTACTCTTTTATACTCTACTTTGGCTCCTTTCTCTCTCTTACTATTATCTTTATTAGTCTTTTACACATCTCCCTTCCTCCTCTATATAGGCCTGGGCCCTAATACAGTACTATTCTTATTCTACTTTTTCCACCTATTTCTCTAGCATATCTTCCCTACTTTGGGGTTATTGGTTTGTTCTCCTATAGGGCACCCTAGGGTCCCTCTATAGTTTATTTAGGCGTGTTTTAATATACTTTGTGACCTTGGAGTTACGCTTTCTTTACACCCTTTATATTACAGCGGCTTCAATATATAATTATAGGGGGGGGACATTAGCTTCCTTTTTAAGCAGTGCTATAGCCGTTTGCTTATACTTGCCTATTATACTCTAGAGGTAGGCTGTTTAGACCTTTTAGAGTAGTTTAAGAAGTAATTTAGGGGGGCCTTTTTTAGATTCTCCTATGGCCCAAACACTAGATCTATATATTATAGTTAGCCGGATAACTGCTATATATAGTAGGCGTGACCTTTAGAAGCATGGACCCTATATAGAATTAACAATCCTAGACATTTTTTTATTTTTTTATTTATTTTTTTATCCGTTGTATTATACTATATATAATACTGCGTATGCAGCCTCTAGGCTATGGCGCTATAGTTCTATATATATAAATCCTTTCTAGGCAGCTTAATATGTACTAGTAGCTAAGTGGACACTCTAGCCCGTTTTAAAAATGCTAGGGGAGCTCTAGCCTATTGGTGTTTTCCGTTCTAGTATTTTGCTTACTATGGTCCAGTTTATACTAAGAAGATCGCACAAAAGAAATCCTGGCTCTTTTATCTATTTCTGCCGTATTCTGCCGTTCCTAGAGTAGAAAAAGCGCTCTAAAAGATAGACTTTAATTTTAATAAAATGGTTTTGTATATAAAAATAAGAGAAATCTAATAGCTTGCTAGCTTGGAAGCAGCTACCAATTACCCCCATATAACTTTTTTTAATTCTGTACCCTATTTCTTCTCCTTGCTTAAGAAAAGGGTAGGGAATTAGTAATTAGTAGGTACTCTCCCTAAAAGTAACCTACTAATAGTATTTTATAAGGGCGAACCTCATTACGTAAACCTACTCCTATAGGAAATTTTTCACGAGGTTGTCTGTATAGGCAGGTAGTTATATATTAGCTAGTAATATAGTAGAGTTTAATATACCTACTTATCCAGGCCTCTACCTTAGTTTTCTAGTGCTTTAGTCCTAGTCTATAAGCAGTTAGCTGCCACCACTAATAGCATAGAGAGTTTTACCAGTTCTTTTAGATATCTTATAATAGGTTATTGGCCTAAGTACCAGTCCGCCCCCCAGTGGTCTGTATAAGAGTCTCCTCCTAGAGTTGGTACGCTTTTGTACGGCTTGGGAGCCTTCCATAGCCTCTAGTTTTACGCCTCTCTTTATTATTTTCGCTGGCGCGGGCATAAGCTGCCATTTATAGGGGTCGCAACTCCCATTTTACACGCCTACTGGCGTAGTCCTATAAGGGCGTCGTAGCTGCATCCTGTAATATAGTTAGGTATACCTTTTACGGTTAAGGCCTAGCCAAAGCCTCCCCGCCTAAGTAACTCCTGTTTGCTCTATAAGTATATTTTATTGGTATACCGTCCTAGCGAACGGTTCCATCTATTAATATACCAACACGCGCATCCGTTTTCTTAAGCTATATAGTAGTCTCTCTGGCTAAGACGTAATCTTACCTGCCTACTAGGTGCACTAGGGGTTAGAGCCTAGTTAAGGGGTAAGGTCCCTAGAGCTAGCAGTAACTGCTACGTACTACGCCCCGTAGAAGGCTAGTAGTAATATAGGGGCGCAACACCCTATACACTACTAGCTCCCGTTTCGCGTTGCCTATAAGAGTCTCCTTATAATAGGCCAACCATGTCTTGTAGGAGGGGGCTATAAACTAGGTCCCGTGCTAGGCAACCTACTCCCCCCTTTCCTACTAACTAAGCTTATATCCCCCCTTTTTATAAGCTGTGCCTATATCTCTAACTGTTAAGTCCTTGTCTAACTATACCTGTGATTCCTTATAGCCTCCCCATATATATATGCGTTAGGTTGCGTGCACCACGCCTATTAAAACCCTCCTATAAGTTACCTAGTTAAACGCTATAGGGCTATTAAAGCTGGCCTATGTTTCTGCTGCATAAAGCTTTACCTGTATTTCCACCTTATTAAGCCGTCTGGTCGCCGTCGCGTCGCCATTACGTCGCAGTTGTTATCCAGGTCGCGCGCACCACGCCTATTAAGACCCTCTTCTAAGTCTCCTAAATATACCAGATAGGCCCTCGTAGAGGGGACTTAACAAGTTCTCTAGGTAGGGCCTTAATAAGTTCTTCGCGGTAGCCTTTAGGCCTTAATAAGTTTTATATAATTCTGCGACGCGTTAACCTTAACAAGTTCTTATAAGTAGAGGTTCCCTACGCCCTTACCGCGTTCCCTTTGCGATCTTAGAGCTAGTACAAGCCCAAAGGTGTCCTGTTGTACGCCTAGGGCGCGTCCACGTCGACTAGCTAGATAAGGCCAGTTTCGGGCCTAGCTACGAGCGAGGTAGTCGTACATTGGGTGGTTTTCGTATCCCAGTTTCCCTTAATAGGCCTCCCTAGATAGTAGAACAGGAGCTTCAAGCAGAGGCAGTAAGGCTCCTAGTGTCGTTAAGGGCGATGCGTTGTACGATGCTTCGTACACGTCGCGAGCTCAACACCACAGAGTCGCAACGACAGCGCGCTACACACGCTGCGACGACTCTCTTCCATCGCCTCTGCACTTGGCCATCAAAAGGAACGATTTCCTAATAATGTTTCCACCCGCGGCGACGTAGACGCGTGCAGTAGGGCTTCGCGGGCAATCCTAGACATTATAATGTACTATACTTGGCCCTTATAGGCCGCTTATAGCGCATATACGCTCTACTAGAGCTTACTGTTTACCTATACACCTAATACCCTTAGGCCTTAAACTGGTTAGCCCCTAAAGCCTTAGATACGGATTATATACTAAAGATCTGCAGATTAGTTACGTTTTCTTATAAAGTGGATTAGCTAGTATTTCTCTAGTAAGAATTAGACTCTATATCATCTTGCCTATTCTATGCAGGTATTATAGGCTTTCTCTAGTATTCTACAGTTCTTTACGGCTATAGGCCCGTATATAATTAGGTTTATGTTGTTAATAAAGCCTACCCCCTGTATCGCCACTTTCTTAAAGGAATTAAATAGGTTGCTTATAAAGAAAAGGAAGAGTATAGGCAAGAGGGGTAATCCTTATAGTATTCCTGTTGTAACTGCAATAGGGGGGCTCTGGTATTTGTTAAAGACTAGTAATATTTCTTTCTAGCCTATAAACCCTTAAATAAATTATATAATCCATTCTGGGAAGCCCTTTACCCTAAGGATATATAGGAGGCGCTTATGGGGTACGTTGTTGTAGGCACCACTAATATTTAGGCTAAGCATTAATACTACAAAGTCCCTTCGCATTGCCTATATAGATTTAATGGTGGTGGCAAGTAACGTAAGTGCTAATAGTATTAAGTGGTTCTTTCTTGCCCCTATTTAACTTTATAGTAGTAGGGTGTGTTCCTTAGCTGTGTCTACTATGTGGGCCGCTACTACCCTTTCTAAGATCTTACTAAGGGTGTTTTCTAAGGCAATAGGGCGGTAGCTTCCTAGGATTAAGTAATCTGCTTTGCCTTCTTTTTATAGGACAACCGTTATTATAGATCTTCTAAGTTGCGGGTAGTAGCCTATAGCAAAGTATGCTTTAGCTATATCTGCAAGCCAAGGTGCTATAAGTAGTCCATAGGTCTTTAAGGTCTTGTTTAGTATCCCATCTAGACCTGGTACTATATTATTTAAAAGGCGGCTAATAGTTCTGGCCATTTCCTCTGTTATTATGTCGCTGTTAACCCATAGGCAAGTTACTAGTGTTTTACCTATAATATTACTAAGGTCTGCTAGAGCTAGTTAAGGGAAGAACCTTTCTATAAGGATCTTTGCCTTTTTATTATTATTATTAGTAGCCTGTAACTCCCCTACTCTTTATAGGGGTAGTAGGTATAGATCTTCTACTAGACGCCCTGCCTTTTTCTTTACCCATTTTGCTATGGTCCAAAGGCCCTTATTATGGGGGAGGCTTAGGTTAGAAGTATGCTTGTTTATAAACTGTCTTCAGTTATTCCTTGCTTCTTTTTTTAGGGTATTCTTTAACTGGTTTTTTGTGTCTTTGTATTGTCTCTTGTCTTTAGAATTATAGCTACTTATATATTTCCTTCTAACTTGTTATTAGCTGGCAATAAGAACCGCGCATTATGCGGACTATATGTATTGCGTATAGGGGCCCGTTTTTAAGAGCGGGCAGTGCTTTTCCAGCCCGTTTTTAATTACTGCCTAGATCCTTTCTAGTCTTCGATTAATTTCCTTAGGGGTAGCTAATAAGCCTTGCTTGTTTGGTACTGGGTGGATTTCTTCTAGGTCTTAAAGTTATTATTTAACTATATTAAGGAAACTGTCTGTCTTAAGCTTCCTTATTGCGTATTTTTTACTATTTAGTTGCGCCTTAATATCTAGGTCTAGTTATATCTAGATAGGGATATAGTCTAAGGCGAGTGCCTATTCTTCTTTAGGGTTACACCTTTTAAGTCTCTGGTATAGGCCTTTGTCTATAAATATAAAATCAATTATACTTCTAGCGGTGCCTTATTACTATATAGTTGCTCTTAGGGGGGTGGCTAGTTTAAGGCCCTAGATATCTATAGCTCTTAATAGGCACTCTACCTATTATTTGGCAGTAATATAGATACCCCCCTACTGCGGGTGGTAGAGGTTTATATCTCCTAATAGGATAGACTCCGTGCCTTTAGTTTCTAGTAAGCTTATTACTAATATAATGTTCTCTATTTATGGGACCCCTTTAACCCTAGGGTTATATATATTAATAATTTATACTGGTCCCCTATATATCTGGATTGTTATAACTGCAATATCTGGGTTAACTGCCTGCTATAACTACGAGGTAGGTAGTTATATATTAGCTAGTAATATAGTAGAGTTTAAAATACCTGCTTATTTAAGCCTCTACCCCAGTTTTCTAGTGCTTTAGTCCCAGTCTGTAAGCAGTTAGCTGCCACTACCACTTATATAGGGAATTTTACCATTCTTTTGGATATCTTATAATGGGATATTAGCCTAAGTACTAGTCTACCCCCCAGCAGTCTGTATAAGAGTCTCCTCTTAAAGTTAGTACGCTTTTATATAGCTTAGGAGCCTTCTATAGCCTCTAGTTTTACGCCTTTTCTATATAAGCTACCATTTCTAGGGGTTGTAACTCCCGTCTTATACGCCTACTGGCGTAATCCTATAAAGGCGTTATAGCTGCATCCTATAATATAGACTTAGGCGCACTTTCTACAGTTAGGCCTAGCTAAAACCTTTCTACCTAAGTAACTCCTATTTACTCCTTAAGTATATCTCGCCAGCGTACCGCCCTAAAGATAAACGGTTCCGTCTATTAATATACTAACATATATATCCGTTCTCTTAAGCTATATAGTAGTCTCTCTAGCCAGGACATAATCCTGCCTGCCTATTAGGTGTACTAAGGGTTAGAGCCTAGCTAAGGGGTAAAGTCCTTAAAGTTAGTAGAGCTACTACGCACTACGCCCTATGGGAGGTTCCCGTTTTATATTACCTATAAAAGTCTTCTTATAATAGGCCGACCGTATCTTATAGGAGAGGGGCTATAGAGATACTAAGTCCCGCACTAGACAACCTACTCCCCCCTCTCCTACTAACTAAGCTTATATCCCCCTATTTTATAAGCTAGCCTATATCTCTAACTATTAAGACCTTATCCAACTGGCCTGTGTTTCCCCTATAGCCTCCCCTATATATATACATTAGGTTGCGTGCACTACGCCTATTAAGACCCTCCTATAAGTCGCCTTATATATATATATATTAGGTTACATATACTACGCCTATTAAGACCCTCCTATAAGTCACCTAGGTGTACCAGATACCAGATAGGCCCTTATAAAGGGGCCTTAATAAGTTCTCTAGGCAGGGCCTTAATAAGTTCTCTGGGCAGGGCCTTAATAAGTTCTTTATAGTGGTCTTAGGGCCTTAATAAGTTTTATATAAAGTATTTGCGACACGTTAACCTTAACAAGTTCTTATAAAAAGAGGTTCCCTACACCCTCGCTATATCCTCTTGGTCTTAGAGCTAGTACAAGCCTAAAGGTATCCTATTATACGCCTAGGGCGCGTTTATATTAACTGGCTGAATAAGGCTAGTTTTGGGCCTGGCTGTAAGCCAGGTAGTTATATATTAGGCAGTTTTTGTTAAGTAGTTATATATTAGCTAGTAATATAGTAGAGTTTAATATACCTGCTTATCTAAGCCTCTATTCCAGTTTTCTAGTGTTTTAGTCCTAGTCTATAAGTAGTTGGCTGCCACTACCACTTATACAGGGAATTTCACCATTCTTTTGGATATCTTATAATGGGATATTAGCCTAAGTACCAGTCTACCCCCCAGCAGTTTATATAAGAGTCTCCTCCTAAAGTTAGTATGCTTTTATATAGCTTAGGAGCCTTCTATAGCCTCTAGTTTTACGCCTTTTTTATTATTTCCGCTAGTATAGGCATAAGCTGCCATTTTTAGGGGTTGTAACTCCCGTCTTACGCGCCTACTGGCGTAATCCTGTAAAGGCATTATAGCTATATCCTATAATATAGACTTAGGCGCACTTTCTATAGTTAGGCCTAGCTAAAACCTTTCTACCTAAGTAACTCCTATTTACTCCTTAAGTATATCTCGCCGGCATACCGCCCTAGAGATAAATAGTTCTGTCTATTAATATACTAATACGCGCATCTGTTCTCTTAAGCTATATAGTAATCTCTCTAGCTAGGACATAATCTTATCTACCTACTAGGTGTACTAAGGGTTAGAGCCTAGCTAAGGGGTAAGGTCCTTAGAGCTAGCAGTGGCTACTATATACTACACCCTATAGGAGGTTCCCGTTTCGCGTTGCCTATAAGAGTCTCCTTATAATAAGCTAACCATATCTTATAGGAGAGGGGCTATAGAGATACTAGGTCCTATACCAGATAACCTACTTCCTCCTCTCCTACTAACTAAGCTTATATCCCCCTATTTTATAAGCTGGCCTATATCTTTAACTATTAAGACCTTATCTAACTAGCCTATATTTCCCCTATAGCCTCCCCCATATATATACATTAGGTTATATACACCACGCCTATTAAGACCCTCCTATAAATCGCCTTATGCATATACACATTAGGTTGCGTATACTACGCCTATTAAAACCCTCCTGTGAGTTACCTGTGAGTTAACTATAGGTTAACTATAAGTTAACTAAGTCGTACGCTATAGGGCCGTTAAAGCTGGCCTATATTTCCGCTGCCTAGAGCTTTACCTATATTTCTACCTTATTAAGCCATCTAGTCGCTATCGCGTTACTATTATATTACTGTCGCGTCACTATCGTCTAGGTTACGCGCACTACGCCTATTAAGACCCTCTTCTAAGTTACCTAGATATACTAAATACCAAATAGGCCCTTATAGAGGGGCCTTAATAAGTTCTCTAGGCAGGGCCTTAATAAGTTCTTTATAGTGGCCTTAGGGCCTTAACAAGTTTTATACAAAGTATCTACGATGTATTAACCTTAATAAGTTCTTATAAAAAGAGGTTCCCTACGACCTTACTATATCCTTTTAGTCTTAGAGCTAGTGCAAGCCTAAGGGTGTCCTGTTATACGCCTAGGGCGCATTTATATTAACTGGCTAAATAAGGCCAGTTTTAGGCCTAGCTATAAGCCAGGTAGTTGTATATTGGGCGGTAGGTAGTTATATATTAGCTAGTAATATAGTAGAGTTTAATATACCTACTTATTTAAACCTCTACCCTAGTATTCTAGTGCTTTAGTCCTAGTCTATAAGCAGTTAGCTGCCACCACCACTTATATAGGGAATTTTACTATTCTTTTAGATATCTTATAATAGGATATTAGCCTAAGTACTAGTCTGCCCCCTAGCAGTCTATATAAGAGTCTCCTCCTAGAGTTAGTATGCTTTTGTATAGCTTAGGAGCCTTCTATAGCCTTTAGTTTTACGTCTTTTCTATTATTTTCACTAGTATAGGCATAAGCTGCCATTTCTAGGGATTGTAACTTCCGTCTTATGCGCCTACTGGTATAATCCTATAAAGGCGTCATGGCTGCATCCTATAATGCAGACTTAGGCGTACTTTCTATAGTTAGGCCTAGCCAAAACCTTCCTACCTAAGTAACTCCTATTTACTCCTTAAGCATATCTCGCTGGTATACCGCCCTAGAGATAAACGGTTCCGTCTATTAATATACTAATACGCGCATCCGTTCTCTTAAGCTATATAGTAGTCTCTCTAGCTAGGACATAATCCTGCCTACCTATTAGGTGCACTAAGGGTCAGAGCCTAGCTAAGGGATAAGGTCCTTAGAGCTAGCAGTAGCTACTATACACTACGCCCCGCGGGAGGTTCCTGTTTCGCGTTGCCTATAAGAGTCTCCTTATAACAGGCCAACTATATCTTGTAAGAGAGGGGCTATAGAGATACTAGGTCCCGTACTAGATAACCTACTCCCCCCTCTCCTACTAACTAAGCTTGTGTCCCCCTATTTTATAAGCTGGCCTATATCTCTAACTATTAAGACCTTATCTAACTAGCCTATATTTCCCCTATAGCCTCCCCTATATATATACATTAGGTTATATATACTACGCCTATTAAGACCCTCCTATAAGTCGCCTTATATATATACGTATTAGGTTGCATGCACCACGCCTATTAAGACCCTCCTATAAGTTACCTATAAGTCAACTATAGGTTAACTGTAAGTCAACTAAGTTATATGCTATGGGCCCGTCAAAGCTAGCCTATATTTCCGCTGCCTAGAGCTTTACCTATATTTCCACCTCGTTAAGCCATCTGGTCGCCATTACGTCACCATTATATCGCTATCGCGTCGCTATCGCCCAGGTCGCGTGTACCACGCCTATTAAGACCCTCTTCTAAGTTACCTAGGTGTACTAGATACTAAATAGGCCCTTATAGAGAGGCCTTAATAAGTTCTCTAGGCAGGGCCTTAATAAGTTCTTTACGGTGGCCTTAGGTCCAATTATATTTAAAGGTAATATAATAATAGTAATAGAAGCTTAAATTAGTAATGGAATCGCCTATATTATTATACTCTTACCCTATAACGCCTTTGCTACTAGGAATAAGTCCCTCTTTCTATATATTACCTATCTTAACACCTTAATTTAACCAGGTTATCCGCTGTATAGATATAGAAGCTTAATAGCTCTATCTATCGCGCTTAACTATTCCTCCTTACTTATCTCCTATAAGGCCAAAAGCTTATTTTATACGTCCTATCCCTTAACCCGTTAAGGCCCTTAGCATAAGTGGTCTGTATAGAAAAGCTTCGTGTTTCTAAGAACGGCTGCTTGATTTAGCCGATTTAATTAATAGGCTCTTATCGATACTATAAGGACCAATTTTGACAGGTTAAGGGATAACTGCCTCTTTGCTAGGGATATAAGATTCTTCTATATATAATTATCTAGTTTCTATAAGCTCTATAAAACCTACTAGCGTTTTTATTTAATTATAGTCTTCTAACCCTAATAACTAATGCTTTTCTTCTAAGCTATAGTGGTTTTCTATATAGATATAGCGTCTAGTAGTAGAGGCACTCTAGGTTAAGGGAGGATATTTTTAAAAAAGGACCCAACTATAGCACCTCCCAGGTATTGCAATAGCTTTAAGTAGTAGATATCTATATATCTATAGAGTTTTATCTATATTAGTAGACTATTTAATAAGATACAATATATGCTTACACTTTTAATAATACGTTTTTTAACTTTAACAAAATTAATATCAGGATAGAGAGATAGCCATATAATAAAATTTATACTATTTAGAAGCCCTAAGTTATAAAAAAAAAGTGACTACGTGTAGTAATAATAACGCGTTGTATAAATAAATAAACTCAATATCCGCAATATCCGTTTTACGGATTTTGCTTACGGTTTTAACAAACCTCGCTAAACGTTCTTAGACGTGATTTTGCAATTCGGAAGACGGCGTAGGTTATTCCGACGCTAGCTAAAAAATCACGTCTAAGCTCGCTAAGGTAAAGTTTCTTACTATTTTAGACAGTCGCAGTTACGTGACTAGACGATTGTATAAAACCTTGAGCGGCGCTACCCTTCTTCTCTTTTCCTTTCTCTAGCTTTGGATCCTCGTTTATAGACAATCCAATCGTACAGGCTTGCGCGACCCTCTTGCCGTGCTCGTGCCTCGATTGACCAAGTCGCTAATAAGTAGTAGGGTAGCAGTAGGGTAGTAGCAGGGCAGTAGTAGGGTAGCACTTAGTTTTAAAAGGACAAAAGCCTGCTGCAGGCGCGAGAAATCTGTTAAATTTCTCCAAGGACCCAAATTGCGGGCTGTAAGTCCGCAATTTGGAAATTTTCCTTATGTCACGGCACTGACCTGACGCGTTGTTATGGCTACGCGTATGCATAAGCACGGACCTGACCCCTAAGCAATATATATATATACCTACCTCGTCTCCTGTACATAGATCCTTACACGACATCATTTATTAATGATACACAGTCACAGTTACCTCGTTGACCCTCTGCACGTACTATAATAGTATGTCGTGTCATCACCTACGCCCCTAGTAGGGCTTGTTTCCACCTTCGTTCCAAAGCTTTGTTTCCAAAGCTACAACCCTACCCCGGGCGGGATTCTTACCCTTATTCTACGTTAACACCAACCCAGTAAAATCTCTGTCGAATTTATTTAAGTTCCTAAGCCGATATCCTCCTCCCTGTATCTACACGTCCCGAGTTTTTAAGCCGGCTGTAGGGAGACACCCTACGGGCTATATTTCTCGTGTTTTGACTGTAGTATCCTCCGAGTCTGTTTCTAGCCATGCTATTGCTTCACGTCCCGAGTTTCTAAGCCGGCTGCAGAGAGATACCCTGCGGGCTATATTCCTTATGCCTTGATTACAGTGTAAGACTATAGGTTACCGATCTCTTTTCCGTTTCTGAGTCCGTTCCTAGCTATTGCTTTACGTCCAAGTTTCCTAGGCTAGCTGCAGGGAGTACACCCTGCGGGCTATGTTCCTCGTGTCTTGATTACAGTGTAAGACTATGGGTTACCGATCTCGTCCCTATCTCCGTCTCTCCGTCTTCGTCTTCGACAACGATATACTTTAAGTTTACTGTGACAAGAATCTACGCCTTAACCTCGATCTCCGTACTCCGAGCCTTTTGAGTCTATACCTTAACCTCAATCTCTGCAACTCCGAGCCATTTAAGAGTCAATATCCGCAATACGCCCCGCGGTTACATTTTTTTTCTTCATCTCCTCCGTTTTCCATATTAGTTTCGCTCCTTCGCCTCAGCTTTACATTGTATCTAGCACTCGAGATGAGTGCTAGCGGAGAGCGATGTAGTAGGGATATAGGTAGGAGGGTCTAAGGACTGTAAGGACGAGGACCTTTAAGGACTGGAAGGACGAGGACCGTGAGGACTGGAAGGACAAGGATATATATGTCTGTTTTTTTTTTTACTTCTGTGTTTTTACTGCCGTCACTTGGCTCACAGGAGCTCGCCTTAGGAAGGGGGATGTACTGTTACGGCACTGTCCTGACGCGTTGTTATGGCTACGCGTATGCATGAGCACGGACCTGACCCCTGAGCAACACGTATATATACCTACCTCGTCTCCTGTACATAGATCCTCACACGACATCGTTTGTCAATGATACACAGTCACAGTTACCTTGTTGACCCTCTGCACGTACTGTGGCACCTTGGAAATTTTGACGGATTTCTCGTAACTATAAACTATACCCCACTAATATAGCTTTAAATTATATAAACAAAGGCTTATTTTATAGCTCTACTCTAAAGCTGTAAAATAAGCCCATATTTATATAATTTAGAGCTATTTTGGTACAGTTGTAGGGGGAGCTTGTTTTTGGGGGGTGTATCGAATAAAATCAATCGATACGATACGATATGATATGATCTCGCGTATCGTATCAATCGTTATCGATTAGGATTTAGCGTATTCATAATAGCGCGGAAAGCTTGGCAGGTTTTTCTCTCCCCTGCCTCACCTAAATTTGTATGATCGAACCTTGGGACAGCCGCCTACACGATCAATCGCCGTACGATCATCTCTACAAACGGCTCTACAAACGTCTACACGATCGCCCGTACGAACGCCCATATCAAACATCCATACAATCAATGGACCTCTACAATTGCCTCTACAATCACCCATATAATTGTCCGTACGAACGTCTCTACAATTATCTCTACAAACGTCTACACGAACATCTACATGGACGCCTACATGAACGCCTATACAAAGCTCTACTCAAAGCTTGATACGGAGCTCCAAAGCTCTACTAACACGCAGCACTGATATACTAGAAGGCTCTATAATCGTCTGCACCATGACCAGTACAAACACCTATACAATCGACCGATCGATCGACCAATTGCCCACACGAATGCCCATACGAACGTCCATACGAACGCCCATACAATCAATCAATCGCCCACACGAACGCCCGTACGAACGTCCATACAATTGCCCACACAGTTGTCTCTACGAATGTCTCTGCAATTGAGCGCCCGTACGAACCTTTACACGTCTGCACGCCTACACGTGGCTCTACACACCGCTTTGCACGAAGCTCTACACAACGCTCTGCACGAAGCTCTGCACAGAAGCTCTGCACGAAGCCCTGCACGAAGCCCTGCACGAAGCCCTGCACGAAGCCCTGCACGAAGCTCTACACGCAGCTCTACTAAACCTCTGCACGAAGCTCCTCTAAACCTCTACACGACACTCTGCCTAAAGCTTACCCCCTACTGCGAAGCAGCCGCCGTAGCGCAGCCCCCATATCCGGAATATCCACAAAACTGTGACAATCAGTAGGTTATGTTTTCAACTCATAGATTCAGTGATTAGATTGAAGTGGAATTTGAACTATTTAACTATTGTACTATTAGGGCTTAGTCACTAATTTTTATAATTTAGTTTAATATATTGCTATATAAATTCCTATAGCCTTAATATGTATTAGAATCAATTATAATATACATTAGAATCAATTATAATATACTATAAATTTATTTATAATATGTTATAAATTTTGCAGTAAAATATATTAGATTATAGTATAATATATTACAGTTTCTAGAGTATTTAGGTAACTTTTGTGTATATATTCTATATTAGTAATATCCAGGCCGTTATTATTAGTATAGAGGAACTAGTATAGACGGAAGCTAAGATTATACGTTAACTATGGAAACCTAGAACTAACCTATATTCTTTAGAAGGTAACTTTAATTCGGAACAAAACCCCCAGAACGCTACTATCCTACCTAGAGGTGCTCTCCCACCTAAAGGTGCTCTCCTACCTAGAGGTACTCTTCCTCCACCTCTGCTACCTTTAGCTCCTCTACCCTAGCTAACCGGTAAGCCTTTATTATAAGAAGTTACGAACCTAATAAAGGTATATTTGGACGAGGAGAAGAAGTTTGGAGGAGAATTATACAATATACTTGGAATAAAACTATAGGTCTTTTATAACTACTGCAGCAATGTTAGAATCTAATGCTACTAGTTTTATTATACTTTCTCGGTTATATTAAAGGGATAGGCGGCGATATTTTATTACAACCATATTGCGGGTAGAAACTATAGCTTTAATGTAATACTTTAGCTTACTAGAGCCCACTTTAAGACTAATAAGAATTGCTAGCTTTATATATCTAAATAGCAGGAGATTATATTTTAAAGAGTTATCGCTTCTAACTTAACAAAGACTCGTTTAGAGTGCCTTTAACTACTCTTTAATAAACTCTAGAAAATCTAATATGGTCTTACCAAAACTTACTAAAACAAGAACAGCCTAAGGGACTAGGTTATTTTAGCATGCCGTGGCGTTCCTAAGTGTAACTTGGCGCTATATAAACCTGCGGATACGTTTAAAGGAGTATATACTGAGCTACGCTCTGCCGTAGGTACTGCAATGCGAATACAAGAATCTTAATAGTTCTATACCAAAAACCCTACGCAACTAAGTATTCCTAATTAACATAATTACAACTGGACTGACCGTATATATAGTGGCCGTAGTAGGGAATACGGTAAAGGGTATAATTAACGTTAACTATAAGGCAATTATAGAGGTCCTTATAGAGGTTTATTTTAAAGTAATTGCTAGAAGAAGTGCTACGTTTATAAGAAGCTAAATTGCTAGTTAACTAGACACTCCCTTAATAAGCAAAAGGAGGCATATAATAAGTTCCGTTAAAGTGCAAAAAACGTTAGAAATTATAAAGTTACTATAGCCTACTTCTAAAGCTTCCTAGTTTAATATAAAGGCGTAGAAGACCTTAAGGGTAAGGTTAATAAGACTAAACAGCTTCTTATAGATATAGAAATTAAGGACTACTCTTCTAACCAATACTTTACTAAGTATAGTAAGGTAGATAGCACATAAACCGTTGCTGTTCTTAATAACCAATCTACGCTCCATTCTATTACAAAGTTAGATATCTTTAATGAGCCAAAGGAGAGCTCCGCGTTCTCCTTTAATAATAGATACTTGGCAAATGTCTTCTATAGTATTATGCTAGATACTAAAGCCGTAGGAGTATCTATAGTAGGAGAACCTTAAGTTTGAGCCCTTTAACAGCTTAATAGCTCTATTTAGATTAACTATTTAACGGCAGGCCAATACACGATTTGTTTTAGCAAGGGTACTATAACCTCTCTTGGCATAATTAGGGTCCAAACCCCCTTAAGGTATATTACCTTCTATATTATTCCTATAAACACTCCGTTTCTATTTTACATTAAAGATATAGATAAATTAGGCGTTAGGCTTAATAACCTTAAGAATATACTTATTTAGGAAGACAATCGGGTGCCTATTATGCGCAAGTAGGGTTACCCCTAGTTACTCCTTTATTAACTAGAAAAGAGTGTTGCTTAGAGCCACTTAACTAAGTTAGAATTACGCCAACTACGCCGTTATTTTGGCTACCTATCCATTTACCAATTGCTTAAGGTTCTTCAGCGAGTAGGCTATGAAGTTAAGGTTAAGGCAATTAAGCACCTTATAAAGTACTACTATTACTGCTAAATAAACTAGAAGTCCCCTAGCCGATTTAAGTTTACCCCTAAAGATAACTACAACTTTAACTTCTGTATTATCGTTGACGTTATATATCTTAGTGGTAAGCTAGTACTCTAAGTTATTAACTTCTTAACCTCCTTCTAAGCCGCGCGTTTCTTAAAGGATATATTAGCTAGGAACGTATAGAATACCCTTTAATTATACTAGATTAATATCTACCTAGGACCCCCTAATTAAATTGTTTATAATATAGGAAAGAACTTCTTATCTACAGAGTTTCAATAATAGATAAAGGCAATAGTAATTAAGGTTAAGGAAGTCCCTGTTAAGGTATATAATAGTATTGGAAAAGTAGAGTGATATTACACGCCATTACACCGCGTATATAAGATTGTCTTTTTAGAACTAGAGAACGCTAGCGAAGAACTTACCTTATAAATAGCTGTTAAAGCCGTTAATAATTCCGCTGGCCTAGATAGACTTGTACCCACATTGCTAGTCTTTGGCGCCTACCCTTAAATAACTAACAATTCTCTACTATCTCCTTCCATTATATAATAAGCTAAGGCTATTTGCAAGGCAATAAATGAGGTGCAATATCTCTACGCTATACGCTAGGTTAACGATATACTAGAAATAAGAAATGGCCTAAACACCTTAACTATGCTTAATCTGCCACTCCAGTTTAAGGTACGCGTATGGCGTAAAAAGGGAGGGTAGTTAGGCCTATATTAACTTATTGCAATTAATAGTTAAACTTGCACTATTTAGATGCCTTATAGACCCACTTAATTCTAATTAACTGTTATTAAGCCTTACTATAAAGATAATAGTTCTAAGCCTTTATAGGATGCCCTAGAGGAGAACCACAATTAATATACTCTAGAAGGCAACTATAATTCTAATATAATTATAGTAGAGGTTCCGCAACTATAATGCGGCAGAGGTCGCCCAAAGGGATTATAAAATTGCCAATATCTTATTAATTTTAAAGAGCAATTTGTTGCCGCTATTAAGAATAAAGTTAAGTTATTAATAGCCTTTATAATAGCTAAGGAAAAGGCTGACTTTGAGCTTATAAAATAGCTCTAAAAGGAAGGTTATATTATAACCCCTAGAGCTCCTTTCTAAGCATCTAATAAGTAGGAGATTAATGGTCTTATTGTAAGAGGAGTCTTTAAATTTAAGAAGTATAACCTTACTAAGTTTAATAGAGTTTACATCTTTAAGTTAAGAATGGTTAATAAGATTAAGGGCAAAGCTACTAACGCCCTATTTAAGAAATTAAGGCTTATTATCTAAGGTTATAACGATAATAGTAAGGAGGTAATTTTTATGCAATCTCCCACGATTTAATAAGCTAGTTAGCGAGTTATTATTACGCTAGCTCCCTCCTTAATAAAGAATAGAATGGCGGTTTATTTATAAGATATTACTTAGGCCTATACCCAATTAGAGACGCACCTTTAGCGCTTAATATTAGCATACCTTTTAGAGCAAATTCGTTACTAATATCCTAAAGATACGATTATAATTGTGCTTAAGCCATTATATGGAATTACAGAGGCAGGAACCCATTAGTGGGATATCTACAGTAAGTACTATAAAGAGAAGCTTTTAATAACTACTTCTATATTTAACCTATACTTCCTAATTACAACCATAGGAACTCTATTTGGAATCGTTGGCATATAAACTAATAATATAATTATCTTAGGAGACAACCAATTCTTAACTCTTAAAGAAGATAAGTTAGTAAAGGCAAATCTTATAGTAAAGCTAAAGGAAAAGCTTAATTTAACAACACTATTACTCTTTAATAGATGCACCCTCTCCCTAAACAAGGATTCTATTGCTTTATGCTAGAAGGGTTAGAGTAAGAAGATTAATGTTATTAATACTAATTCTCTAAAGTAAGGATATATAGAGTAACGCGCTTATAGAGCCTATATTGCTTTTATCTGTTAACCTAAGGCTTCCTTTAATCTCTCTGTTGCCGCTTAATACCAGGAACCAACTAAAGATAACATTCTTGCCCTAAATAAGCATCTTTTCTGGCAAATAAACTATCTTAATTGGGGACTACTTTATGTGCCTATTAATCTTCCCACCGCTAAGCTCTTTGTATTTATTAATAGGTCGTTTATAAATAATAAAGATTTTAGCTCCTAGCTAGGATATAAAATTATTATCACGAATAAGTCTACCAGAGAAAATAACTTTATAATTTATAGCAATCTTATCTATTAGAGCTTAACTAAGAGTAAGTATATTACTTAAAGCGTTCTAGCGTTAGAGATATATGGAATGGTTAGCGGAGTTAATATAGTAATCGCAATTGGAACTACCCTAAAGATAATTATAGATTAACTCAAACTTCCTATTATCCCCATAATTGTATATACCAACTTATATTCCCTCTATAAGTGTTTAGTTAAGCTTAGTACCGCAAAGGAGAAGCGCCTTATAATTAATATTATAGCACTTTAGCAATCCTATAAACGGCAAAAACTCTTTAAGATTTAATAGATTAACGGTTAAGATAACCTAGTAGACGCAATAACAAAGGCAAACCTAAATAAGGCTTTAGAAACGTTTGTTAACCTAAATACTCTATATATATAAGTTAAAAGTTAGGTTAAAAGGGAGTAGAAGTATAACATTCTATAGACCCTAACTTAAACTAGCTAATTAGGATTTTCTATCCCTGGGATAGAAAATCGCTATTAGCTCGCTTACTACTAGCGCCTTAGCGGCCCTCCTAATAAGATATCTACCTATAACTTCTAAGTAAGAAAGCACCACGTGCTAAAAGGCAAATTTTGGGACAGTGAGACTTATATTATAATAGCAATAGTAAGTAAGGAGGATTAATATTTGTTACGCTAGTCAAGCGGTATATATATATAGATGGCAACCGCAAAAGAAGAGTTGCTAGTGTTGGGAATATAGGCAAGTTGCCGTCACGTAAGGCAAGTTGCCGTCACGTGTCGCCGCGGCACTAGCGTGGCGAGGAGCCTTAAGCTCCTCACCCTTCCTCAAGTAGGAGGGAGATATAGAATAACAATTATTATACTATCTACGAACCGTAGCTACGTAATATCACCTTGTAATACCTACAGATTATGATTATATTGATTATTAAAACCCCTGTTCGTTGGCAACAACAGGTTGCCTACTGCGGAAATGTTCATTTTCTAGAGTCGCTTTTGCTGTGCTGTATACTTAAGACATAACGATGATTTTAATTGTAGCCTAATCTCGAAAATCTAGGCTATCTATTTTAGTTCAAACCCATTCTGCTAGATAATGGCTGTGACTGCGACGGAGACTAAAAGAATACTTGTTCCCTTTCAATCACTTCTTAGATCCTCCCGAGTCTAACTATTGAACTAAATTGGATTTCCTTACCACCATTTTAATACTGGCTTCAAGTCTAGAACCCTATGTCTTAATACCCCGCTCCTTACCTCGTATGTCTTATTAAATGTCTTATTAAATGTCTAAATACTTGTTTCCATTACAGAATAACGACGTAGTCGTTATTCTATTTGCAACCTATTTGTTACCTATCTAGTGTATATATAGAGGCTCTAGAAGCCCTCTTTAATAGACAGAGAGTTCTAAACCTAGTTATCCGTTTAACAGTTATAAGCCTGGTCTGTTTACTAAATTATCTTTAATTCCAAAGCCTTTTATTCTAATTAATTATTATCTTAATTATAGACAACCATGATAATGAATTTTTAACAAGAAACTAAACCCGTTATTATATTATCCGTTATCCTAGCAAGCCTAAATAATTAGGATAAATGGATTAAGGTTATTAAGTTAAAAGCAAATAATAATTGTCTCTGGGAGTATGTTAACCTATTAACACCTAAGACTAAGTTACTAAAGCTTAAAGAACCTGTTTAAGCCTTACCTAAGGATGCTAATAGCTAGGGGAAGATGAAGCTTATAGAGCTAGATGAGGAGGAGAAGGAGGAGCTCTGTATGCTTAAAGCTGACTATAGGGACAATATAAAGCTATACAGAAAACAGCTGTTAGCTCTTAATATGTTGCGCAGCCATATCTAAAGCTTAATCTTACGTATCTACCTTATCTACACGTTTAAATGCGTCACTATCTATAATGTCTTGGTGTTACTAAAGCAGAGAATTGCTCTAACTGATAATGCTAAAAAGCTTTAAGTAGCCACCTAGTATGCCAAGCTTAAGAAAGTGCCTTAGAACCAGAACTTTAAGGTCTAGTTAGAGGAGTGGGAGAAGGTGTATAACGTAGGTGACAGGGTTTTGACGGTTTGATGGGTTTTGACGGTTTCCAACATCAAAACTCTAAGCGAGGGACACGGACAAAGTTTGTATGGGAAAACCTTAAAACCATCAAAACCCATCAAACGTCAAAACCCTGTCACCCACGTTACTGAGTATAAGGAGCTAGATCTACCTAAGATAAATGGTAATTGTTTGGTAAGAGACTTTATATATATAGTTGATTTAATTATACTAAGCTGGTTTAAATATTGGAAGAACTAGCTTAAAAGAATGGAATAGAAGAAGGAGAAGCTTCCTAGCTTCTTTAAACTGGTTAAAATCTACTAAAATTATTGTTATACAGAGCTCGCCTAAAAAGGTAAAACCCTATAAGGATCCTTTGCAGCCACCTTTAAGGATAAGTTAAGTAAGTTACTAAATTTAAAGCTTAAATTAAAGCCTGAATTATTAGTAGATAAGTAAAAGAAGGAAAGGCAACCGCCGCCAGAGTGCCTATGTAAAAAGTGTTACTACTTTAATAAGTGCTGGTATATTCTAGAGTTGATTTTTTACCTATTGTGGTTTAAACTAAGTAACGAAATTTAGAAAAAGGTGGATAAAAAGATTGCTAATATAACGCCCGAAATTAAGGCTTATATTAAGTAAATTAAAAAGGATGATTAAGCTAATAAGAAGCTAAAGGATGGCAACTAGTAGAGCTCTTAAGAGCCCAATAGAGGCTTTGCAGTTTATTAAGTAGGAGCCTATAATATAGCCTCCAATTATAAGCTTTATAATAGTGTTATTTTTAACTTAGGAACTAACCTATACGTTATTAACGATTAAGCTAGATTTGTTAGCGATATTAAGCCTACCTTAGACCGCATCTATATGGGCTCGTATATTAAAGAAATTAAAGGCTATGGCATAGTTATAGTTATAATTAACTATCTAAAAGGGAAGAGGTAGATATAGCTCTTAGGAGCAGCCTTTATACTAGGCTTCTACACTAACCTAGTATGCCTCTAAAAGCTTAATAATAAAGGCGTCTGTTAGAACAATGAAAAGAATACTCTTTACTATAGCGATAATGTAATATATGCCCACTGTAGCTACTACTATAGTTAGAAAACTATTAAATATAATAAGCTAAAGAGAGACTTACTAGAGGCTTCCTTTATGACTTAATTAAAACTAATAAAGCATTTATTAAAGCCTCTACTGAATTAGGCAGAAGGTTATGTATGGCACTAGCGATTAGGCTATACAGGAAAAGAAGTAATTAAGTAACTACTTAAGTTAGTAATGGGCGCGATTTTAAAAGGCCCGATAATAGTAGAATGTAAAGTGTGTGGAGTAAGTAAAGCTTATAAGGTAATATCTAGAAGAACACTAACTTAGTTAATAGTTCCTTTCTATAAAATCCACCTTAATTTAATACCTGGAATAGTCGCATTTAATGGCGATAAGTACGCGGTATACTTCCTTAATGACGTGACGCGAATAAATAAGGTAGATATAATGGCTAAGAAGTCGTCCTTTACCTAAAGAGTTATTATATATTGTAATATTATTAAACAACGATACGGCTTTAAGGTAGCCATAATCCATATAAATGGAGAGATATCTCTTAGAGACGAATTTAAGGATTGGACAGCTAAATAAGGAATTACTCTTAAAAGATTAGCACCTAATACTTAATTATAGAACGGTCCAGCGGAATGATTTAGGGGGGTGATTATATAGAAGGCTTGGTGTATAAGGATTAAGGCCTATTTACTAGAAGAGCTAATACTAGAAGCCTATAAAGTAGCTATCTATCTACTTAATTAGACGCCTAGTAGAAGACTTAGATGGAAAATACCTTTTAAGAAAATCTAGTTAGTAATGGGTATAATACTACTAAAACCTAATATAGGATACCTATAAGTCTATGGCTATAGGGCCTATCCTCTTAAATATAATATTTTATACCTAAATAAGCTTACGCTAAGGCCTATATAGGATATCTAGTAGGGTATAATTTAACGAATATCTTCTAAATTTATATTCTAAGTTAGAAGAAGGTTATTAGAATAAGAGATATAAAGTTTAATAAGCAGTTGCTCTATAATAACTTACAGCTAGATCTTGCGAATATACTCTAAGTAAGGACTAACTAAATATTAGAAATTATTAATATCCGTTAAATAGAGAATCTCTAAAATAAATTGGAATTGTTGTCTGATGAAAGCAATAAGACTTTAGATAAGATTTAAGTTAATACTAAAGGAAGACAATAGGTGGATTTTGGTGGAAATTAAGAGAAGCCTAATACTGAAAGTAGTAAGTAATAAGATTTAAGCTCTAAAGATAACTTAGCTCTAGGGCTTTCTACCCTAGATAAGATGCTAGAACCTAACTTACTAGAGCCTCTATTACCGTCCTTAAAGACCTTAGCAAAGAAGCCATACTATATTATAGTTCTAACTAATAAAGCTAAGCTAAAAAAGAAGATTAATAGTAATGTAGGAGAATAAAATGTGGTTAAAGGAAAGAGATTTAAAGGTTAATTAAAAACCTATATAGGTTTTCTTGCTAATGTTACTGATAACTAAAGCCTTCTAGCTTAAAGACTAGCCTTTAATATAGGGCTTATATTTTATAAAAAGCTGTACCATAATTAGCTCCTACCGCTACTTAGGAATTAGAAGGAGCTTTAAAGACATTAATATAAGGAAGAGTTTGTGGCTGCTGCTAAAAAGGAATATACAGACCTTTAAAATTGAGGAATGTTCTAAGTTGTTAATGAGATAATCTATATTAAAACTGTGCTTATTATCTAGGTATTTACTTATAAGACTAATAATAATGGATATCTAATAAGGTTTAAGGCTTATCTTTGTATAAGAGGTGACTTATAAGAGTTAGTTTATAAGGATATATATACCGCAACTCTGGCAGTAAAATCGTTTAGAGCCTTAATGGCGATTATTGCAATATTTAACCTAGACTGCTAGCAGGGTGACGCCGTTAACGTGTTTATAAACAGCAAGATTGATAAGGTTGTGTATATTAAGTGTCTAGATGGATTTTTAATTAAGGGTAAGTGCCTACTGCTTTAATAAGCGCTCTATAGATTGCGATGATTACCTTTACTATGGTATAGTAACCTAACTATAACACTAAAAAAGGAAGGCTTAAAGCTAGTAGCGGAGGAGCCTTGCCTATATTATAATAATTGGCTAATAGTCTTCTTTTATATTAATAATATTATAGCTGCCTATAGGAAGAAGGACCTACTTAAGCTTAAAACGTTTAAGGAGCACCTTATAAAAAGGTATAAAATAAAGGACCTAGGTGACCTTACCTGGTTTTTAGGGATTTAAATTATTCGCGACTAAGAGAATAGGAAGATTTGGCTTAGCTAGAACTCCTATATTAATAAGATCGCGATAAGCTTTAAAGTTAAAGATTATTATAAGATACACATACTTATAGGAATTAAGGAGCTTAACCTAAATCCGGAATAAGCCTCTAAGTAGGATATTTATATCTATTAGAGGAAGGTTAGATTAATGCTCTATATAGTAAATATTACCTATCTAGATGTAGTAAAAGCCGCTAGTAAGCTGTTGGAATTCTTATAAAATTTATTACTAATACACAATAGAGCTGCTATAAGGGTAATAGCTTACCTTTATTAAATAAAGACCCTTACAATTAAGTTTTTAAAGGAGAATATAATAAACTAAATCTTCGTAAGGGTAAGTAATGTATTGTTTAGAGATAATCTAGTAAATAGGAAGAGTATAGAAGGCTACCTATTTACCTTATTGTTGGTTACACAAGGGGATATCACGTAGCTACGGTTCGTAGATAGTATAATGGTTGTTCTTCTTTTTGATAGGAATGAGGAAAGGGGTGAGGAACTTAAGGTTCCTCACCACGCTAGGGCCACGTCAGCACGTGACGGCAACATGCCTAGCGTGACGGCAGCTTGCCTCATTCCCAACACTGGCAACTCTTCTTTTTGTGGTTGCCATCTATATATAGACAAACAGACAGGATGCGATAATACCAGATAGTGTATAACAATACTAAACAATATGCGACAATACCAAACAATATGCGGCAATACCAAACAATATGCGACAATACCAAACAATGCGGCAGTTGGCAGATAACGCAAAGACGGGTAGGCCGCCAAGGTGCTAGTAGTAAGCGAGCCAATAGCAATTTTCCATCCTAGGGATGGAAAATCCTAATTGGCTGGTTTAAGTTAGGGTCTATAGAATGTTATACTCCTACTCCCTTTTAACCTAACCTTTAACTTATATATATAGAGTATTTGTGTTAACAAACGTTTCTAGAGCCTTGTTTAGGTTTGCCTTTATTATTACGTCTACTAGGTTATCTTAACCGTTAATCTATTAAATCTTAAAGAGTTCTTACCGTTTATAGGATTAACAAAGTGCTATAATATTAATTATAAGGCGCTTCTCCTTTGTAGTACTAAGCTTAACCAAGCACTTATAGAGGGAGTATAAATCGGTGCATATAATTATAGGGATAATAGGAAGTTTAAGTTAATCTATAATTATCTTTAGGGTAGTTCTAATTGTAATTGCTATATTAACTCCGCTAACTATTCTATATATCTCTAACGCCAAAACACTTTGGGTAACGCGCTTGCTCTTAGTTAAGCTCCAATAGATAAAGTTACTATAGATTATAAAGTTATTCTCTCTAGTAAACTTATTTATAATAATAATTTTATATCCTAGCTAGGAGCTAAAATCTTTATTATTTACAAACAATCTATTAACAAATATAAAGAGCTTAACAGTGGGAAGATTAATAGGCATATAGTATAGGCCCCGGTCGAGATGGTTTATTTACTAGGAAAGGCATTTATTTAGGGCAAGAACGTCGTCCTTAGTTGGTTCCTAGTATTAGGCAGCAACAGAGAGATCAAATAAAGCCTTAGGTTAACAGATAGAAGCAATATAAGCTCCGCGAGCGCGTTACTCCACATATCCTTGCTTTAGAGAATTAGCGTTAATAACGTTAATCTTCTTACCTTAACCCTTCTAGCGCAGAGCAATAGAATCCTCGTTTAGGGAGAGGATATATCTGTTAAAGAGTAATAGTATTATTAAACTAAGCTTTTCCTTTAGCTTTGCTATAAGATTTGCCTTTACTAGCTCGTCTTCTTTAAGAGCTAAGAATTGGTCATCTCCTAAGATAATTATATCGTCAGTTTGCATACCAACAATTCCAAATAAAGTTCCCATAGTTGTAATAAAGAAGCAGGGATTAAATATAGAAGTAGTCATCAAAAGCTTCTCTTTATGGTACTTGCTATAGGTAGCCCACTAGTAAGTTCCTGCCTCTGCAATCCTATATAATGGCTTAAGCACAACCATAATCGTATCTTCAGGATACTGGTGGCGAATTTGCTCTAGAAGGTATACCAATATTAAGCGCTAAAGGTACGTCTTTAATTAGGTATAGGCTTAAGTAATATCTTATAAATAAACCGCCATTCTATTCTTTATTAAGGAGGGAGCTAGCGCAACAATAACTCGCTAACTAGCTCGTTGAATCGTGGTTCTCCTCCAGGGCATCTTCTAGGGCATCCTATAAAGGCTCGGAACTGTTATCTTTGTAATAAGGCTTAATAACAGTTAAACGGAATTAAGTGGGTCTGTAAGGCATTTAAATAGTGCAAGTCTGGCCATCAATTGTAATAAGTTAATATAGGCCTAACCATCCTCCCTTTTCACGCCATACGCGTACCTTAGACTGGAGTGGCAGATTAAGCGTAGTTAAGGTATTTAGGCCATTTCTCATTCCTAGTGCGTCGTTAACTTGGCGTATAGCGTAGAGACGTCATACCTCCTTTGTTGCCTTACAAATAGCCTCAGCTCGTTGCACAACGGAGGGAGATAGTAGAGAATCGTTAGTTATTTAAGGGTAGGCGCTAAAGACTAGCAACATGGGTACAAGTCTATTTAGGCCAGCAGAATCGTTAACAGCTTTAACAGCTATTTATAAGGTAAGTTCTTCGCTAGCGTCCTCTAGTTCTAAAGAGATAATCTCATATACGCGGCATAATGGCGCGTGATATCGCTCCACTTTTCCAATACTATTATGTGCCTTAATAGGGACTTCCTTAACCTTAATTGCCATTACCTTTATCTATTATTAAAACTCTATAGATAAGAAGTTCTTTCCTATATTATAAACGATTTAATTAGGGGGTCCTAGGTAGACATTAATCTAGTATAACTAAAGGGTATCCTATACGTTCCTAGCTAACATATCCTTCAAGAATCATACGGCTTGGAAGGAGGTTAAGAAGTTAATAACTTAAAGTACTAGCTTGCCGCTAAAATATATAACATTAACAATAATACAGAAGTTAAAGTTATAGTCATCTTTAAGGGTAAACTTAAATCGGCTAGGGGACTTCTAGTTCATTTAGCAGTAATAGTAGTACTTTATAAGATGCTTAATTACCTTAACCTTAACTTTATGGCCTACTCGCTAAAGAACCCTAAGCAATTAATAAACGGATAGGTAGCTAAAATAATAGTGCAGTTAGCGTAATTCTAACTTAGTTAAGTGGCTTTAAGCAACACTCTTTTCTAGTTAATAAAGGAGCAACTAGGGGTGACCCTACTTACGCATAATAGGCACCCAATTATCTCCCTAAACAAGTATATTCTTAAGGTTGTCAAGCCTAACGCCTAACTTATCTATATCTTTAATACAAAATAGAAACAGAGTGTTCGTAAGAATAATATAGAAAGTAATATATCCTAAAGGGGTTTGGACCCTAATTGTGCTAAAAGAGATCATAGTACCTTTACTAAAGCAAATTGTATGTTGGCCTACCGTTAATTAGTTAATCTAAATAGAGCTATTAAGCTACTAAAGGGCTTAAACTTAAGGTTCTCCTGCTATAGATACTCCTACGGCTCCAATATCCGGCATAATACTATAGAAGACGTTCGCCGAGTATCTGTTATTAAAGGAAAACATAGAGCTCTCCTTTGGCTCATTAAAGATATCTAACTTCGTAATAAAATAGAGCATAGATTGGTTATTAAGAACAGCAACGGTTTATATGCCATTTACCTTACTATACTTAGTAAAGTATTGGTTAGGAAAGTAGTCCTTAATTTCTATATCTATAAGGAGCTGTTTAACCTTATTAACCTTACCCTCGAGGTCTTCTACGCCTTCGTATTAAACCAGGAAGCTTTAGAAGTAGGCTATAGTGACCTTATAATTTCTAACGTTTCTTATACTCTAATAGAACTTGTTATATGCCTCTTTTCGCTTATTAAGGGAGTATCTAGTTAACTAGCACTTTGGCTTCTTATAAACATAGCACTTCTTCTAGTAATTACTTTAAAATAAACCTCTATAAGGACCTCCACGGTTGCCTTATAGTTAATGTTAATTATACCCTCTTCCGTATTTCCTACTACGGCCACCATATGTTTAATCAGTCTAGTTATAATCGTATTAGTCGGGAATACTTATTTAGGTAGGGTTTTTGGTATAAAGCTGTTAAGATTCTTATATTTGCATTACAGTACCTATAGCAGAGCGTAGCTTAGCATATACTCCTTTAAACGTATCCACAGGTTTATATAGCGCTAAGTTATACTTAGGAACGCCATGGCATGCTAAGATAACCTAGTCCCTTAGGCTGTTCTTATTTTAGTAGGTTTTAGTAAGGCCATATTAGATTTTCTAGAGTTTATTAAAGAGTAGTTAAAGGCACTCTAAACAAGTCTTTATTAGGTTAGAAGCAATAACTCTCTAGAACATAGTCTCTCGCTATTTAGATATATAAAGTTAGCAATTCTTATTAGTCTTAAAGTAGGCTCTAGTAAGCTAAAGCATTATATTAAAGCTATAGTTTTTACCCGCAATATAGTCGTAATAGAATGTTACTACCCGTCCCTTTAACATAATAGAGAAAGCGTAATAGTACTAGTAGCGTTAAATTCCAACCTTATTATAACAGTTATAAAAGACCTATAGTTTTACTCTAAGTATATTGTACAGTTCTCCTCTAAACTTCTTCTCTTTGTCTAAATATACCTTTATCAGATTCGTGACTTCTTGTGGTAAAGGCTTACCAGTTAGCTAGAGTAGAGGAGGTAGAGGCAGAGCAACTCTAAGTAGGAGGGCACCTCTAGGTAGGAGAGTAGCTTTAGGTAGGGGGTTAGCGTTCTAGGGGTTTTAATATAAATTAAAGTTGCCTTCCGAAGAATATGGGTTGTTTTTAGGTTTCTATAGTTAATATATAATCTTAGCTTCTATCCATATTAGTTCTTCTATACTAGTAATAACGGCCTAAATATTACTAGTAATTGGGTTACTGTTCTTAGCAACGTATACCCTATTCTTATAGAGGAAGTCTTAAAAATCCTAAATAATATTAACGTTGCCAAGTGCCTAGGTATTAGCAGTCCATCCTATAAAATCCTCCCTAAAATACTCCCATAGTTGTGAATCGGCGTAGCATCTATTTCGGTAGAATATAATATGGTGTAGGAGAAAGCCGTTAACTTATTTTACGGTATAAGTTGTTATATTAAAGGCGAATTCATCCCAATCTTCATTAATAAGTTTCGCGTGCTTAGCTACCCCTAGTGGTAAGGAGTCTTTCCAGTTATTTAAAGTAGGCGTAGCCATATTTTCGGAGGGAGGGAAGTGTTATTAGTGTAAGGATTGTCGTTTAGTACGCGTTCGTAATATGTATTTATCGTTTAGTACGCGTTTGTAGTTTGGTACGCGTTCGTGACGAGAATTTGCAATTGTGGGGCTTAGGACCAGTTCTGGCCTTAAATCACAAAGACTTGTAAAGCGTGTTGTTCTGTGTGATAGACGTAAGAATCCGTAATCTTAGAAAGGCTCAGGACTAGTTCTGGCCTTTTAGATCCTTAGATTTGTGGAAGAGTTCTATTTAAGGTTTAGGACTAGTTCTAACCTTAAAAAACAGCTTCCTCTAGCACGAGTAGCACTGGTACAGTGGCTCGTCTCTTCTTAGTGATACCTAGCTGTTCTGTGGTATAACAGTAAAGTTAACCACTAATCAGTGTTGGTTACACAAGGGGATATCACGTAGCTACGGTTCGTAGATAGTATAATAGTTGTTCTTCTTTTTGATAGGAATAAGGAAAGGGGTGAGGAACTTAAGGTTCCTCACTACGCTAGGGCCACGTCAGCACGTGACGGCAACATGCCTGGCGTGACGGCAGCTTGCCTCATTCCCGACACTTATTTAGAGAACTAATTAACTGGTAATTAACTAAGCAAAAATTAGTAACAAAATTAAGTATAGAGGCAGAGCTTCTAGCTCTGTTGCATGCAGCTACTAAGTTAATTTAGTGGCAGCAATTCTTTAAAGAAGTTAGATTTGATACTAATAAAAAGCAAGTAATCTACTGTAATAATATACAGATAATACAACTCCTTATTAAAAGTGACGCTAAGCTTAATACCAAGCTCCAACACGTTAATATCTATTACTACTAGCTCCGCTAGGAAGTTTGTAAAGGAAGGATTAATATTAAATAGGTCCCTACCGCGGACATAACAGCAGATGGCTTAATAAAGGCTCTGCCTTATTAAAAGCACGAGATGTTTGTTTAATAATTAAACCTTATTAACATTAAGGATCTAATTTAATTTAATTTGGATGATATTTGGGTAAGGTAACTCTATAGGGGATTTCTTAAAACTTAACACTAAATTAATATTGTGACTTTTTACAGCAGCCCAGAAGGCTCTGTGCAGCTGGGGGGGTGTGTTAAACTAAATTGGATTTCCTTACCACCATCTTGATACTGGCTTTAAGTCTAGAACCCTACGTCTTAATACCCCGCTCCTTACCTTGTATGTCTTATCGAATGTCTCATCAAATGTCTAAATACTTGTTTTCATTACAGAATGACGACGTAGTCGTCATTCTATTTGCAACCTATTTGTCACCTATCTGGTGTATATATAGAGGCTCTAGAAGCCCTCTTTAATAGACAGAGAGTTCTGATACCTGGTTGCCCGTTCAACACTAACTTAGGTACCACATCAGCCACTATCAAGAATACGGAGATCTAGTTTGATTCCTGACCTTTCAATCACTTTATTACGGCTAGAGTCCTTACATTTGTCGGAAAGCTGCTTATCTGGGACCGGGACACACTGAAATCTTGTCTATAGCGAGATAATGAAGTAGAGGGGCCGATCGACGACATTGATAAAGAGCCAAGGTCAAGTATATTGAGGCACGAGTAAAACTAAATTATGTTCCAGGGTCAGCGGACGTTACGATTCGTTGACTACTAGCTTAGAATTATGCAGATAGAAGCACAACACGGGGTCCCGATGACGAAATCATAGGAGTAATAGAAAATCAAGATGTATTATTTCTCACTACTTGTATTTTGTATGCGAATTCTCTTTTATGAAAAAATGGTTTCGACGTCAAATGTATTGCCAGTGGCAGTAATGAACGTCTCTTGTATGTCAAAAGGAGGAAAAGTTGTGACTAAATCCACGTAGAGCCTCGCCATCGAGTCACCAAAGCGAGTGTGCTAGCGCTGAGAAGGCTTGAAAGGAATGCCGGCCCCTTGTAGGGGCGAACCGAGTGAGCGTACCGATCTGAGACCTCAGATTCCAGAGTCATCTTGGAAGCAGTATGTTGGATCGGAAAGTTTGCAGTTCTTCGGGCAGGTTGAGTTATCTCCCGGCCAGAAATTGGTACAGTTACTATACCAAGCGTTCCAATTGTCGCACACCCTCTGCGCTTCTATGAGCGCAGCAGAGTCCCCATGGGGCCAGAAGGCATTCGCGTCAGCACGGCGTTCGAGAATCTGTGCGGCAAGGCCTGCTCCCGCATGCGCGGCGATGTGGCAGTGCATAAGCCAGGAGCCTGGGTTGTCGGCCTTGAACGCAATCACGAGGAATCCGCTGTCAGGGAGCAGGATCACATCGCGCCGAGCAGGATTTACAACATTGAGTTCGACAGTTGAGGCATCGAATTTGGCACCGGCTGTTGCATTCAAGATAGCAAAGTCGTGACCGTGTAGATGGATCTGTCTCGTGATTAGCGAAAGGGTAGAATAGGTGTAGTTCATGGTGGCGCGTACGGGATGTTGAGTACTGCCGGTTATTACTAAATAGATCTTGAGGCATGTTGTTAGCGACATCGGCGTAACATGAATACATTGTAGGAGCCTACCCATTCCTCTTCGAAGTGGTTCTCGGGAATAACGACCCATGGGGCCTTCCAGTCTCCAGTGTTGTCAAGGTGCAAGAAAATTGGGTCGCCATAATCGATACGCAAAGGAGTAAGGGATGTAGTGTTAGAAGGATTCAAGTCGAACCTGGCCATAGGCCATGGTCCAGATACACGGCCAACACGCTCTGTCTCGCCCTCGAGTCCATTAGCCGGCGGCCCGACATTCCATGGGACTATAGGGCGAATCTTCGAGTAGTCCTCATCTGAACAACCGTACGAGATGTCGCTCCACTGTGATGAGGTCGGTTTGGCTGTGCTGGAGTTGTCATAACGCAAAATGCCTGCTACATCATAACCTTTTTTATAGGTGCCGTTATGCGTCTGCCGGAAGCAGTCCGCGATCTGAACTCTGATCCAGAAATTTGTCATATTAGCCGGGGCGTTTATCGGATTAGCCTCAACAACTACGTTGTAGCGCTGTCCGATGCCGACCAGCACCGAAGAGCTTGTGTAGTTCTGGATGGGAACAAAATCGGTGCTGATAATTGTAAGGTTATGATTATCAATGGAAAAAATGAAAGTGGTGTCAAAAGACACATTAATGAGTCGAAGCAGATATTTTTTAGGCCGAGTATTGGTTTGCTTGTCGAACACTAGGGTATATGGCTCAGGAACGACAGAGGTGTTATCGTAACCAAAGCGCCTGACATCTCCAGCTCCACTCAATAGGAGAGTCTTCTTTATAGGTCCTGGTGGAGAGTATTGTGCTTGGAAGGCACTATTATGATCTATAATAGGCAGTTAATATAGGAAGTACGATGATTAAACTACTTGGGAACAAAATCACTTACACCAGTCGGACAGAAGCGTGGGAATATCGGCGGCTTCATCGTAAGGATACGAACTTGGACCGTGGAGAGTCTATATAGCGGTATGTGAGACCCAAGGGTCCAAATTATGGGGTTTTAAACTAAGAACTGACCAAGGGACCTGCAAGCCCGTCTGCGTACTGCATAGAGAAATGGGAGTGATCTTCAAGAAGAGCGAAAGAGTTAGCACATATATTCAACCAAAATTCTTGCTGCTGCCGACTGGACTTTCAACTCGAAATCTACCAAAAGCGTATTTTTGGCAATTCACGTGGGAAAGAACGGCCACAGAAAGATGACGATACTTTCATTCGAGATTAGAAACTTACACCATGAGGAGCCATACTGTGTCGCGGTCCATTTGTATACAAAATGGTCATCTTTGGCAATAGGACACTGAGTGATTCCTGGTTCAAACAAAAATCAGCGGGAGAATAATGCATTAGTAACGCGACTATACCCACCGTTCACGCCATCCATATGCATCGTGAACCACTGCCGGATTCCGTGCCAATGGATACTGGTGCCGTTCCAGTCCAGGTAGTTATTCACCGTGACCTCGACCGTGTCGCCCCAACAAGCCTGCAGCCATGGGCCTGGATAGGAGCCCTCAAACAACTTGGCATCGGTGAAATTGATACCGTCCGCGTTAACCCAACCATCATGAATATTGAGCGTATATGGGCGGACCACCCCTTGAGGCCAAACGTTCTCGTAGTCGGTGTATATGTCAAATGAGGTGCCGGCATCGTCAGTAAGCCAACAGCTTCGATCTTCTGGTGTTGAGCAATAACGAAAGCCAGTCATACTAGAATAATTGCATTTGAAATGGTCTGACCCGGCGCCGGGAGGTCTGAAAATAAGGGGGTTATCCGTGGTCGAGTGTATATTATTGAGCAATGGAATCTGGTTGATTGAATCATCGCTGAGCGAAGAGAAGGTGATGAAGTTGAGGAAATGAGTTACTCCCGCCCAGAAATCTGTGAGAAACTTCATACTGAAATATCAGTAGGCTAGAATAGCCACTTGAACTGGTTGTAACTATTGTTGCCTGGTGTATAAAGGGTCAGGGTAGTTTGGGAGAGTTGGAGAATGCGAGTAAACCGCGCTGCTCGTGATGTCTATGTCTTATAAGGGCAATAACCACCAGAGTCAGCCCTTCAGCTCTCAATGAGCTGAAACCAGCGGGACAATGTATCGCACCCTGCAGGCCAGGAATCTGCACACACGGTCCAGCAAATAGCGAGTCCCAACAGGCAGAAAGAGAAACCTTGGTAAGTACCCGAGAGTCTAGAAAGGCGAGTTGGAGAAACGGCAACCAGTGCCACTGCAGATCGAGAAGGAAAAGGCGAATCAACAACATCTCGCTGAGAAAATGTCCGAAAACGGTAGCTATAGCACGCATGTCGATAGAAAGAAGCAATTTGCAGGCTTAGCGAGCAGAACAGATAGCAAGTATCTAAACACACCTGATCAGGTCAAGTCAATAGCTCTGTGGCTTTTATACGCGGAAGCAAGCCCGTTTGGCAAGACATTAGAGTATAAGTAGAATTTTGCCACGCATCAGCAGACAATTTCAACTGATGTAGCTTTCATCAACATTCGCAGAAACTGGCGATCGGGAGGGAGGGGGTAGGAAACGACAAACCACAAACACAACCCGATGTGGAATATCCGTGACCGAAGCGGACTCGCACTGGATCTGCATGGACAACGGTAGTAGGCGCCCAGAGAAGACAAGTCAATGGCAATCATTGATTCCGCTCACATCGCATATGCGAGACTACAGGGAGCACGAAACGCCACTTCAGTAGCGGCTGAGGGCGCAAATCGCGTCGCTTCCAACCCTTCATCTCGGACCGCCAATGCCTCGCCGCCAGAGAGAAACAAATTGCCTTTACAAAATCCAGAAGAAGAAGTGATATGGAGAGATGTAGGAGGGCAAGAAAAAGGGAACAGTAAATGACTTGCTGACGCACGGATGTGCAAGGCAGCTTTTGGTGCCTACCAAGTTCACCCACGGGGACGTGGAAAGTGGGGAGACGCTGCGGGAGCGGCCTGGTGAGTACACAAGCGGGCGTCCGAACGGTGCACTCGTGTGAAATCTATACACCACCCTGGCGCATCTCGCTGTAAGTGCCTTATTAGCGCTGCCGATCATCCGGAGAACGCCGTCTTATTTACTAGGTGAAATAGGGTTAGTCTCCGACGGGTTAGCACGCTTAGAAAGACGCCCATATCAAAATCAAATGAAGCTTTTCAAAATCAAGCGATTGTAAGGGATTTTGCTTATATACTGATTTCTATATAGCAAATTGCTGCAAATCGCTGTAAATCGCCAAAATCGCGACTTACGCAGGTTTCGCAGACCCCGACTTTCGCTTGCCTAAAAAGAAATTTCCTAATAGTAAGGTAGTTAGGTTATATAAAGGGGCTTAAACTTATAGCCATACTTATAGGGCTATTTATATAGGAACTTTTTTAGGTTATTATAAAGTTTATAGGGGTCTTTATATAGGAACTTTAATATTTTTAGGTCTAGCTTTGTATATTCCTTAGGTTTCTAGTTTTAGTACTTTTATAATATTTACTTTTTATTAATTACGCGTTAGGCGTAAATAGGTACTAGGTTAAACTATATAGCCTTTAACCTAGCTTATATAATTACCCATCTTATATAACTAGCTATAATATTAATTATATACTAGTATAAATAAGTGTTGTTATGGAGTAAGTATAAGTAATAATAATATATAACAAAGTAGATATTATTAAGCTATATATATAAACTGTATAATAAAGTTAAGATATTATGTAAGGAGAAAAAGTAAGGAAATGGGGAGAAAGGGTATATATTATAAATTTGGTTACTTAGTTAATATATACATAAAGTAGAATAGGATTTAAGTAGCGGTCCTAGCAGAACTTAGTAGAATTTAGTAGACTTAGTAGAATATAGCCGAATACGGTAAACTGCTATTAGATTACCATTAGATTACCGTTTTACAGTTAGTGTAAGGGATATTATTGCGGTTACCTTAGGCTGCCCTTAGGACAACCTCCGGACGCCCCTTAGATGGTTGCCGGTTACATGCCAGAGGCACGTGCCCGTAGTATATAGTCTCCACAATCCCAGAGGCCTTACCTCCTTAAGGATTCATCTCTCTTACCAATCTATCCTATTCTATAATCGTGTCCTTATAGCCCCCTGCCTATAAAGTCCCCTTATATTTAAATCCTTTCTACTCCATTTGGAAGGGTAGTTGGCTTTAAGGACCAGATTGTTTATTTATATTTTTTGTTTATATCTACTATTCTTCCTTAAAATCTTGTGACAACCTAAACGGAAACTCTATAAATACCTCATAGAAAGCCGTTATATTAAGGCAGGAAGGTCCCTCCAATAGTAAGAGATTGCAATAATATAAACCTCTAGGCAAGACGGCTGAATAAGCCCTAACACCTAGATGCACCAGGAGCTTAAAGACTCTTATACACCTATAGTTACCGCTAAGGAAAATATAGACACCCTCTACAATGGACGCAACGCTGCCGGAAAGTAACTAGAACCCCTCTGGCCCCACCTAGGCCAATTAGAAGACTAAGCGCTAGAGGCAACTTTAAGATCTTCCTCTAAGCTAGAAATGCCAGAGGAATACACTAACACGTCTAACTAGGGACCTAACTAGAACCCTTCTAGAAGACCACCAGCCTATAATTAGCATAGTGGCGGTGCATAGACTGCTTATAAGCTAAGTGGGCCTACCCCTTTAGGTAATCTAACCTAAACAATAACTTAAGACCCGAGGCTTATTGGGAAACCTACACTAGCTACTAGTGCTAACACTACTTTTATAGCCAGAGCTTCCCTAGGCCTAAGTTCGGAAAGTTAAGAGCCCTATACTAATATCCTTTAAGACAGATATTAGGAAGCTGTTGTAAGACTCTTAGAAGCTATGCGGGAGGAAGCCACTAATAAATATATTAGAACCCTCTAAGAGCAAATTTAAATCTGGTAGGGTTAAATCCAGGCTAAATAAGTTCTTTTATAACCTGGCTAAGGCTAAGGGCTTCCTAGGGGCTACCTAGTACCTACTTAAGGAGGTATAGAAGACTTAGAGAGGCACCTATGCAATAAATGGAAAAAGGATATAGACTAATTGGCCAAGGCCTCCGGCAGTCTAGAACTCCGTTATAAACCCAGCGCCTAATATTTAGACGATTGGGTTTGCAAGGTAGACAACTTCTTTAAGATACTAATAATATAAGATAATACCAAAGAATGTACATAGTGGATTATTAGCAAGATTAAAGACTAATTACTAAACTAGATCGCGCTTAATTAACTTAATAAAAAGCAGATTACTACATGGCTACAGCTGTAGACCTTCCTAAAGGGTTAGACCCAAGATCCGTATATTATATAATATAATAACGCAGAACAATTCTGGAATGGCATATAGCTGGACTGTTAAGATTTCCGCTAGTTTATAAACTTTATGAAAACTTATACTTAATAGATGGATCTAGAGCCCTTTAAAAACAAGAATGGCAGCGTTTATAAAAAGGAAAAGATTGGATTTATCTGGGCTAGAATTAAGCTAGCAATTTATGACAAAATAAAGCGCGTAGGAGCCCTACCGCAGATCACTGTATATATGGATTTTAAATGAGCGGTTCTAAACGCTAAGGATGTGGTAAGGAACTAGACCTCTTCTGGCAAGAAGCTAGGGGGTAGCTAGAAGCGCAGGCACTCTGGTAGTAACGTAGGGCAGACCCAGTCTTTAAAAAAGCCGTTTTTAAAGAGAACTTCGGAATGGTTAAAGTTAAGAGCCTTAAGCAGTAGGAAAGATTCCTGTGGCCAACCCAACACCTATCTGACACCCTTATGGGAACACCCTAAGAAGCTAAAAGGAAATTCTTACTAGAAAAATAAATAGGGCAATAAACGCACTAATAAACTAAAAAAAGAGAAGCCCTAGTTGCGGACGTCTCCTGGCTATAACTAGGGCAAGATACAGAAGGGAAGACTCTCTATATTACTATTAAGCTGGAAATAACACTCCCTATAGGCGAGATGTGTTAGTTCTAAGTACTATACAATAGTGGCGCTGAAATTAATCTTATATAATATAACTTGGCAAAAAAGTATAAACTTATCTCGTTACTAGGGTAGCGGAAACCTATTATAGGCTTCCTAAATAAGTATTAGATTAAACTACACAGCGCCTATAAGATTATAGTGTTAGTGGCTGACATATACAACCGCACCAAGGTGGTTGGCCCGCAACCCTTCTGGGCGGCCAACTTTATAGGTTACAACCTTATCCTTAGATATTCTTAGCTTGTAAAAGCAGATCCTAAAATACACTTTAAGACAGGAGCCTTTAAATAGTAGAATAATAAAGAATTAGAAGGGCGTATATTACTAATAAGCTTAAAAGACATCCTAGAGGATATAGCTCTAGGTAAAATAGTATACGCTCTATACCTAAAGGAGTATTAGATCTAACCCCTATTCTATAATAAGATAGGTATAGAGCCTAGTATAGGCGATAACCCTTTCGTAACAGATACCCTATGGGGAACTACTAGACAGGTTGCGAAGACACTACAAGGCAGCAGCAATCTTAAAAATCTTATAAGATACTTCCACCGCCATAGGTTACGCTAGCTTAAGTAATACGCGGAGAGTATACTATAGCACCTTAAACACTGCGTTAAGGAGTTCTCTATCCTCTACTGGCTACTATATAAAACTGTTTAATATATAGTGGCAACTATATATAAACAACTACTATAGTACGCGACGCTGCCTGTAAGCATCCTAAGGGAGCTCTAGGATCTACCTAACAATAACGCGGAAGATAAACGCGACCCTAATTTATTAAATATCCTGGCAGGCCTAAGGGACTTACTAAGGGTATTTTTAGGTAGGAGAGCTAAAGTCCTTTTACAGAACTTAGAATATAATTATATAATTAATCTAGAAGAAGGCAAGCAGCCGCCAAACCTTCCTATCTATAACCTCTCTTATAAAGAGCTTAAGATCCTATAGGAGTACCTTAATAGCTTACTGGAAAAGGGATGAATATAGCCTAGTAAGTTACTAGTAGGCGCGCCAATCCTCTTTATCCTAAAACCAGATAGAACTATAAGGCTATATATAGACTATTGCGGTCTTAATAAGATCACAATTAAAAACCATTACCTACTACTATTAGTTAGTAAAATGCTAAATTAACTATCTAGGGCCAAGATCTTTATAAAGCTAGATTTACAAGACGCCTATTATAGGCTCTATATTAAAAAAGGGAATAAGTAAAAGACTGCCTTTAAGACCTAATACGGCCACTTTAAGTATCTGGTGATGCCTTTTAGGCTAGCCAATACGCCTACGATATTTTAATTATATATTTACAGAGCCTTAGGGGGACTAGTTAACCGCACATATATTATCTATTTAAATAACATTCTAATCTACTTAAAAGATAAGGATTAGCATAAGCAACACGTCCGCAAAGTACTGGAATGTTTGGATAATTAGGGCCTCTACGCCAAGGCGTTAAAGTGTGTCTTTAATACCAAGCAGGTTGAGTTCCTAGGCTATATTATAACGCCTACAGGTATAGTTATAGACCTAGTACAGGTGCAGATAATCTAAGAGTAGCTGGAGCTAGAGAGCTATTAGGATGTTTAAGTGTTCCTAGGCTTTGCCAATTTCTATAGGCGCTTTATCTATAACTACTTAGACGTTACCCGGCACCTATCTAACTATATTACTAAAGCTTCCTAAGACCCAGCCTAAAGAGCAAAAAGCTCAAAGGTAGGAAGGAGGAAAACTAAAAAGGGACTAACTAAATAGTATAAACTATAGATATGGCCCTATGGAAATTATGGACGCGGAACTTTATGCAGTCTATAGAGCCCTAGAACACCTAAAACAACAAAGACTAGAAGAGAAACAAGTCTATATCTTTATAGATAGCCAAGCGGCTATTAAGAGATTACAG
>Ga0307507_10000640_pt1 | contig 75704 bp, 51 predicted proteins | sample 7_EM_MG_FD_207223 | JGI IMG/M metagenome (GOLD analysis project Ga0307507, IMG submission 207223) | Populus trichocarpa ectomycorrhiza microbial communities from riparian zone in the Pacific Northwest, United States - 7_EM | ecosystem: Host-associated > Plants > Roots > Unclassified | place... | reverse complement strand
ATCTAATGAAGATACTAAGCTAAGGAGAAGAAAAGAAGGGGGTCGCCAGGACCATAGTAAACATATATAAAAGGGCAGCCGCCAAGGCGCTAGCGGTAAGCGAGCCAATTATAGGTTGGCAGAATATAGCAGCAGCATAGCAGAATTTGGCAGGTGACGCGCTCTAGCACCGTCACAGCTAGATATTTAACTAGCTGCTATTAAGGCTATACCTGGCAACGTTTGCTCCTAAAGTATAAGCTTGTTTAAGCTGTCTTATAGCACGCTGAATACCTTCTGGTACACTATTAGGTGGGACAGGTATAGTTAGTAATAGCAATACTAGCGTACTAATAACTCTATTAACCCATTCTTTTAGTTATAAGGTTGATGGCGGTGTACTAACTCTTACTATATCTAACAATATACGCTTATTTACTCTGGTCGTCTTAATTGCGCGTAACTGTGTAGCCCTTAACACCTCTTGTCTTGTAACCTATGTGGTAAGAGTGTCGTCCCTTTTATAAATAGTTGCGGCGTAATTGGATGTACTAGTACGAGATTCCTGACTATGCTAGCCCTATAGCTCCTATAGCTGCTGTTGTTGCTTTCTTACATGTCTTGTATCCTTTATCTTAGTATATAAATCGTTAACCTCCCTAATAAAGTACTAAAGTTGCTCTATTAATAGTTGCCCAGATTTCTCTCTATAAGGCTACGTCTAAAGTAGAGGAGCTTTAGTATAGAGATAATTAAAGGTTAGCGTGTCCCAAAAGTCCGGTCCTAGTTTATACATATACGCAAGCTACCAGCGGCATATTGTATCTATATACGTAGATGGCGGTATAGGGATGCGCCTGTATATATTGCTATATAATACTTCTGCCCGCGTAGTTGCCTATTTATTAATAAGAGTTAGGGCAAGGTAAGCTCGCGTACTATTTCTTGGCTAAGTAATTGGTTATAGGATATTCGGAGCCTAAGTAAGAGTTAAAAGCAGTATTAGATTATAATAACTGCAATATTAATCTAGTGGTACACGGGTAACCTAAACTTATAGTAGTAACTAATCCTCACTAAGGTAAGTTAGAAAGGCCTTTTAATGGCATATACTGTTAATTATTTCTATCTATATAGCTGATAGCCTAGCGTAATAAGATATTTCTGCCTTGCTCCAAAATCTAGTTGTTATAGCTTTATTAACAGGAGTAGGAGCCTGGCTTAAAGCTGATATTTAAGAGGAAACACTTTCCGTGTCACTTATATTGTTGGGCGTATAGCTGTTGGCTAGTTAACTACGCGCTATTGCTTAATTAGCTAGTAGTCGATTTCGATATAGCCTATAAGTAGTCTTCTAAGGTGCGTCTAGTTGTGACTATAGCTATTTAATTTCTGGTCTATTAACACCTTCTATGTTAAAGGCCCAATATGGCAAAAATATGTAACCTTTACTAGTCTAACTGTAGCCCCGTCTACTATAACTAAGACGCTGCTAATAATCTGCAAGACTCTTTGTAATTAGAAACTTCTAAAGCGCTACCTATTTAATATTTGGGACATTAATACCTATGCTAAGAGAGGTTATTACCACTATAATCCTTATAGACGATGAGAATTTCTTAAACTCTTTATATTGAGTAGTACGATTATACTTTTAAATATATGCAGTATACACCTGGACTATATTAGTAACGCAACAAGCTTTACTATTAGTATTAATAGTATACTATTTATTAGGTATAAAGGTTAAAGTTTTTACAAGGAGTGCTCTTTAGAAGTATACCGCTGCTTCCTAAATAGACCGACGACTGTCTATAAAGATAATCATCTTTAGTATTTGCTCTGGGACTGTAGTATCTAAATCTATACACGCGTTTAATAGGAAGTATAGTGTGTCCTATAAATCCACCTTGCCTTTACTAAGCGGCAGTACGCAGATTGAGATATTAGGGCGATCTATAGAAGTCCTAATAACCTTAGTCTGGTATATGCGGTCACTTATAGAGCGAAAACCGGCGTTGCTAAGAACTAGTTGTTCTGCCTCCTTATTAAGTATAGTAGAATAACTAAACCAAACTATATCCTAACAAAGTATTGTCCGTAGCTCGCCCAATATTATAAACGTCAGTTGGAACGATTCCTATTACTTTACTAGATAACACTTATTAATTATAATAAGTCTAATCCTAGCCTATAGTTCTGGGCTCTTTAACGCATCCTAGAAAGGCTTTAATAAGGCCTACTTAGGACCAAGAAGTACGTATATATATATACCATCCTTTACTTTTTTAATTAGGGCCTTGTCTAGGCTCCTACTCTTAGTAGTAATAAGACATAGATTAGAACCATTAAGCTTCCGGATATTATCTAACTGTTTATTACCAAGCTTGCTTAGTAGGACTATCTAAATAGTAATCTTACCCGTTAAGATTAAAAAAGTATAAAAAATAAGACTCTTTCTAAAACCCGTGCGTGTAATAAGAAGTATATCGCTAAAACCAAATATTAAACGTCTTAAGGTGCGTATCTATTTAAAATAAGGGGTTTAAGGGCGGCCTCCTAGGTTTATATGCTGGAGTATTTACTTAAGATATGCTTTTAGAACGGCTATCTATAATAGAACATTTTCCTCACGCTAAGCTTCCTTAATAATAGATAGTAATTCTTCTAGGTCTATTAAGCTAATTGCTGTAATATAACCTAGTTATAGTGTTGGATGTAGATAAATCTCTACCCCACCCGCCCTTGTCTTCCGCTAACCCTTATACCATTTCTTCCTATAATTACAATTTTGTTTAGGCATCTAATTGGCCTAGGAGTTTGCAGGAGTTTGCAGAAGTTCGCGGGAGTTTATAGGAGTTGAAAAGAATACAAATTAGCTATACTCTAATTGGTAACAGGTGGTATATATAAAGAAGTAACGCCAGACACGCCCTAGGGTCCTGTATATAAGCGATCTAATTGGCCTAGGAGTTCGCAGAAGTTCGCAGGAGTTCAAAGGAGGTTATAGGACTTAGCCAACAATAAAAGTAGACGTAATATAGTTGTGGTGTAGATAGTAGTGGGAGGAATGGTTTATAAGTGTTACAAACATTTAATTCCAAAATATGGTTAAGGTTTTGCATAATATATCTTATACCTTTAACTGCGTTATAATTAGCTTTTATATGTATAGAATTAAAGACTATTACCTTAAGATTGAAATGCATTGAATAAAGCATTAATAACTATTAGTGGGGCCTTTATAGAGCCAGTTAAAGTCAAAATGCGTGATCTAAAACATTTAAATCTTACCAAAGCGACGCCTATAAGCTCTCAGACGCTCCGCTGAAGATTTTGTTAGGTGATAGGGGTGCGCAGGGGGCTAGAATTAGTGCGCTGTTCTAATTGGTCCAGGAGTTAGCAGGAGTTGGTAGGAGTTAGGGCGCTATTCTAATTGGCTCAGGAGTTTGCAGGCGTTTTAGAGGGTCTATGCGTTATCCTGTGTCACGGAACAAATCTTCTGCGGAGCGTCTGATTTATGAGATAACGAGGCGCCTGCGAGTCACCTGTGGTGCTCTACTACCTTACTTTTTGACCTCCTTGGGAACTACTGCTGTCGTAACAAGCCTACGGACGCGCTAGTATCGCAAACTTTGCTCTACTACTGTAGAGTCATCAGGGGGCGCCTATTGCTCGCCCCTTTGCCTTTTATTACCATTTCCTTTGCAACCCGAAACTGGTCTAGCACATTTTGGCTAATAAGCCACCGGGCAACCGCCTTAAGACCTTTTTGTGTTGAGAGTAGTGTGTTATAGTTCTCTGTGCCAGCTACTGAGAGCATAGCTTCTCGGTTGGTGCGTAGGCAGGTAGTTATATATTAGCTAGTAATACAGTAGAGTTTGACATACCTGCTTATCTAGGCCTCTACCCCAGTTTTCTAGTGCTTTAGTCCTAGTCTATAAGCAGTTGGCTGCCACCACCAATAGCTATATTAATAATATGATGTTATTGAAAAGCACCAATCTCTTATCAATAAGTATTGAATATTGATGCAGCACTGATTGGGTCCTATGGGCTATCCCGGTCCTGCACCTTTGCTTTATGTTCATGGTTGCCTTGCCACTTGGGAATCATTGGCAGACCAGACGTAATCGGCCTCTTTTATGTTTTCTCCATACTCAAGTCGATAAGGGCGACGTTCTCCATTTCCAGGGCGATGATATATTCTTGGAGTCCGCGGTAGTGAGAAGCATGACCTTCCTTGTACCCGGCGCTTTCTCCCCCCCTTACAGGGGGGGCCGCCAGCTCAACCGCACCACAGGCTCAACCGCACCAAATACAATATATTATAAATAACTATTTAGGCTTTCTGTATCTTGGTGTCGCAATTCCTAATAACTTATTTGCTGCCCTTACCCGCTTCCTCTCAGCAATTGCAATTGCCTCTTCCTCCCTTTAACGCTTGTTGTCGCGCCTTTTACGTTGTATTTTAATGCGGATTTCTATAGCCTTAATAGACTCTTTACATTCTTTCTCCTACATCTTTCGTGTATCCTTAGCAAGAAGAGGCCTAGTATGAGGTACTGCTACGCGCAATAATAGTGACGAATTATTGTAAACTTTCTCTACTGCACGCGTCCTTGCGAGCTGCCTATGTTAGATGTCACCGGCGTATGCAATTGCCTAGCTTCCCTTTATATATTTAACGGTCCACGCCTGGCCTCGGTTGTCCTGCCAATTGGCTATAATATAATCGCTAATTCTCTTAAGGCTATTCGCAGTTTTGGGGGTTGTAATATTATTCCAATTAGGTTGTGGTGGCGTAGATGGTTGAGCTAGAGGGGGGGGGGGAAAGGTAAAGGGCATTTATTAATAACAATTAATGGATTAAATGGCACAATTCCTGTCTCTTTAAAGCTGGCAATAATAGTAGAGCGCTTAAAGGCGTTTATTCAAACTCTATAAATTGCGTTAAGGAATTCTATCTTATTAAACTTAGTATAGCCTGTTGCATAGGCGCCAAGAACTGCCTGACTATACCAATATTTATATAGCTAGAAGTACACAACATTAAGAGGCTGATATAGCTGCGTAGTATAAGGAAGCATAGGAAAGATAAGAATCTTCCTATTGTCGCAATATTTGATAATCTCGCGTATACTGTGTGTAGTATGGCTATTAAGGATAAGTAGCTGCTATAGACCTTTCTGTCGCTTTAATAACCATGCATTAAAGTATTTAACCCATTTAAATGCCAGTTGATTATTTATATACGCTAATTTGTTAACCTCTACTAAATAGTTATTAGGAATAAGTGATTGGGTATACCAGCGTATCTAGTGTGTCTTTCCTTTTAGGACCAGAAGTGGTGGTGCAATATTGCCATCTGCAGAAATACACTCTCCAAGTATACAGCTCTTATGAGTTGTCGTTGTACCAGACTTAATGCGTCCTTTTATTGCCTCCACAATAACCTTCTCCTTCTTTCCTATGCCTAGCCATATACCCGTCTTGTTGTAATTATAGGTATCGCGCACCTCAATATTGTTAACCTCTATTGTCTCCTTTAGGCCAGCAAACCAACCAGTTAATGCAACGCGGTCTTCCGCTGCCTCTCGGGCGAGCTCCTTTAGGTTATCTATTCGATAGACAAATCGTGGGTAGTCTTGTAGGAATTGTAGTGACCAATATTCGCCGCAGGTTCGTGGAGGCGCGTTTGCTTCCAGACGCACGCGTTGAGATAGGATACTATTACACTTATTTTCTAGTATTTGTTTGGTAGTTCTAAGATGCAGAGCGGCACTGCGGTCTAGCCAAAGGATAAGGCCGGCCTCCTCTGAGACGGTAAGGAGCTTATTAGGTGCTGGCCGGTCCATCTTTGATATAATGCCATTAAGACGTGCTTAAACGCGTGAAGGCTTCGCGCCAGATTCAATGGCTGCAGTGTGTTGATTTGTATAGAAACCGGCATTATACGCGCGCATGGCCTTCTGGACTTTAACTTCCTCGCGAGCATAAGCAGAAAGCATAGTTGTGGTGGAAAATCAAGTAAATTGTATAATATTATGGTGTTGGTGCGCTTGAGCCTGTAGTGCGCTTGAGCTGGCGGCCCCCTGTGGGGGGGGGAGAAGGGTGTTTGTAAAGTGCAGAATTACATAAGCGCCGAGCAATGCTCGCTCCCTAATGCGTCGGTGACTTCGCAGGCACCAATCCCCGATGTTTACTGTGGGCGCTCCATAGTAATCAACGGGGAACGCGGCTTCCTCGCTCATATCCATTAGGTTTACCAAGCATCATCAAAATATGAGGTTATTCAAATGTATGAGGAATCAATTGTATATGGATTTTCTGGTATACTACACGTCAACTATTACTTCCGGCGTCTCATCAATTACAATAGGAAGCCCTTCCTCCTTAATAAACTGCTCAATCCCTTGCTCTCCAGGCCTCCGTGAGAGTCGCGTACCATAAGGGTAAACAAGAACCAATTGTAAATGGCATCCATGATTGTAAGCCAGCAACCGTGTGTAGTACAAGTCTTAAGGCGCGAGGGGTCTGCCCATACAGTCCCCCAAGAGGGCTGCCCATCAAGGGTACACGTGGCCGTGAGATTTTGACTTTTAAAGCCGGCTGTTGATTGATAAAATTAGCGCTTGATGAATTGAAGTCGCTTGGAGTTACCAGAGCTACCAAATTAGGACAATTGTATAGGAAAACTTGCCTTTCTCAAGATACTCCGCTCGCTCTAACCACTGACTTTCTATACCAAGCTTGGCTCCAAGCAGTACAGGATCAGGGTTCAACTTCTTCCACTTCTTGCCAGCGTTGTGGACATAAAAAATGTTAAAAAGCTGGCCACCAGCAGCCTCAAGTTCAGCGCTGGCAGCAGGATTGTTGTTTGATTTAATCACGGCCTTAATATCGCGCACTTTATACCTTTTCATCTCCTGGCCGGCAAGCTTCCGCAGCTTTAAACTACACTTAAATCTATCTGATTCTTCAAGCATATGGTTGTGTTCTTCGCAGTCGCCGTACTGTGTAATTTTAACGCGATTCGGCGGGAAGGTCGGCAGAAAGGCTTTGTTTGGGCAATAAGGATGACATGGTGGTAGAGGAGCTATTACAGCAGGAAATTGTTGAGATAGGCGATTTGTATGGGTTTGAAAAGCTTCAAACTTGATGCGGACAATAAGATGCTAGAGGTGTTGAAGGTCGATGGTAAGGGAAGCCGCGTTCCCCGTTGATTACTATGACGCGCCCACAGTAAACATCGGGGATCGGTGCCTACGAAGTCACCGACGCATTAGGGTGCGGGCATTTTGCGAGCTTATGTAATTCTGCACTTTACAAACTCCCAGGGGAGAAAGCGCCGGGTATGTATCGCTACAGCTATTACGTCGTCGTAAAATAGAAATCCAATCAATAGGCGATCGTAGTCGGGCAGCGGCAGCACTCATGCGAGTGGATCCAGCATTTGACGACTCTAGTGCACATCAGAATACGTTCATGTAAATTGCATAGCCTCGGACCGCGTTGGAGTCCCAGATTTGCTTTGCGCATGCCTTCTAGGCGACACGAGAACCTCGTGGGCTTGGAATTATGTCGTTCGCACGCTTCTCTGCGACATTCTCAAAGAAACCGCAAACCGCACCTTTGAAGGCCAGATCCCACTCAATGCAGAAACACACAATTTCTTGTCAGTAGATACGGAGCGTATTCTCTACAACCGCAGCGCCAGATACGACAGCAGGTCTCTACCAACGCACTGGCATTTAGCAGTATACAAAACCGCCAATCGTTGCACCCAGCCGTTAACCCTAGCAGTAATCCCTTACACGACATCGCTGGGCAAGGCAGAAGTCATGAACAGCGCGAAGGCGCTGTGCACCGTGTACGTCGTAACAGACATGGGCGAGCGCCTCCACCTGCGGCAACACAACTCCCCGCACACCTGCGACCCCGAGTGCCCGCACCGGACATTCACGCCCGACCGTCTGGACCCGGGTTCCTTGATGTACGTCAACAACCGCACCCGGACTGCGTAGCGACTGCATGGCTTCGTCACCGCCGGCGACCTCACGCGGCACTCTATCGACACCTGGGACGTGGACCTGTGGGACAGCCATGCCGGGGTCGACGGATCCAGGCGCACGGTATGAAGAGTTTTGGGATTGCGGACCTGCAGAAGGGCATCATGGCTGTGAGCGAGTATCTCGATGAGAGCCCGTTGGCGCAGCGCGGGGCCGCGGCCTCCAAGCTGTGGATTTGGGTGATGGGATTGCTCAGGGCACAGTGGCGCGGTGGGTGGGATGGGCTGCGTCCGGGGGAAAATACGGGAAAGTTGGTCTGATTTGCTTGCGTCAGCTTTTGGTTGCTTTGGCGTTTGTTGATACCCGTCGGCACTGGCAATTCGCGTCAGAAAACCGTTTGAATACGTTTAAACTGGTGATTATATATAGATAATACTGGAGGAACTCGACGCCTTTTCACACGATCTCCAGATATTTCATCATTTTTCCATCTATCGAAGCTCGCCAGAGGGCTTGAAGCCCTGCTGTATTCGCTCATGCACATTTAAAGACAAACGGCAGGCACGTGAGTAGATTATGTTCCAGCGGAGAGTTGCAGATAGCAGGTGTGTTATGATTCAGTATTTTGAAATGCTAGTAGTGCGATGTTGAATTCGTTATGCCCTTTGGTATGCCTTTTAGTATGCATTTTGCTCTACAACAGCTGTGTCAAACCGCGTGGAGAGTCCATCAAAAGCCCAACACCACCTTCGCTTGTTGAACGCCTAGTTGCTCCTAATCCGTCTCGTCCTCGTTCCATCTCCCAACTACAAAGTAACCAGGCTCGCCTCCAAAACACCCTCGGCACTGATTAAACCCTTAACCACATCATCTCCAACCGGCCTATCCATCCCAAGAATCATTAGCGCCTCATTACCCTCGACATCTCCTTCTCGGTGCTCTTCCTCATGCAGCGGCGCGACGTTCATGAAGCGGATATTCACGCCCGCCTTACCGAGCAGCGACCCGACGAAGCCAATCTTGCCGCACGAGTCGAAGTTGCGGCAGATGAGCAGCGTGCCCGACGGGATGAATTCGCCCTTGAAGCGGTCTAAGCGCGAGATGAACGGCTTGTCCCCGGAGACGAAGCCCTGGATAACTTGGTCGTCCTGATCCGGTTGGGTCTGCGGGGCCGTGATGCGTGACGCTGCAGGAGAGGCCGAGCGTGCGATGTCGCGGGCGTGCGAGGCCGAGCGTGAGGTGCGGGCGCGCAGCGTCACGAGTGAGGAGTAGGGCTTGTCTTCTTCGTTTTCGCGGCTGCGGTGTTCGTTGACGAGGATGCCTCGTTCTTTGGCGAGCAACTCGGCATTGACAATGTTGATGTTGAGGCCGTCGGAGGAGGTGATTGGCGTTAGGAGGCCCTTGACGAGGGCAGCGAAGAGCGGCTTGGTAGTATGCAGAGTGGTGAGGGCGCCTTCGTATGTGAGGTCGAAGGTCGTGCGGAAGGATTGCCTGGCGCTGCCAGAGTTGTTGATTAGAGGACTGTAATGTTGGGTATATAAAGATCCCATCTTCTCTACGAGGGTGACGAATGGCTGTAGAGTACGGTATTCCTCGGGTAGAATAAGAGGAGCATTGACGGCTGAGCGAGGGAGTTGGCCGGAGAGGATGGAAATAACTTGTTCGCAGACATCTATGGAAACGTTTTCTTGGGCTTCACGAGTGGAAGCGCCGAGATGTGGAGTTGCAACAACCTTTGGATGGGCAATAAGTCGGGACGCAGGAGAGTCGGCCTCTGGTGGTTCGGAGGTGAACACGTCGATACCAGCTCCAGCGATCGTCCCGGAGTTCAAAGCGTCGAGAAGAGCTGCTTCATCGATCATGCCTCCTCTTGCTACGTTCAATATTCTTGCAGTTGGTTTCATGGTCGCTAGTTCTGCGGACCCAATCATACCCTTGGTTGACGCGATGAGAGGAGTATGTAATGTCAAAAAGTCGGCTTCCTTTAAAAGCTCGGCCAAGCTGGGCTTGAGGGACACCGAGGCAGCTGTAGTAAGAGACGGATTGGCGTATGGGTCGTAGCCAATTAAGTTCATCCCAAACCCGCTCGCAATACGAGCAACAGTGAGACCAACTGAATTCGCATAAGCGACTGTTAAATACGTTATCTGTAGATCTTACCTTTGCCTAACCCAACGATCGCCAGTGTCTTTCCCTTTGCTTCTACGCCTACTAATCGACTTCTTTCCCATTTTCCGGCCTTAATACTTGAGCATGCATCGCCGACGTTGCGGGCCACCGCCATCATGACTACATAATTTTAGTAAACACGCTTTCGTTGATTGATATTTAGAAGTACCTACGCGCAATGGTATGCTCAGCAGCCGCATTGATGTTTCCAGATGGTGAGTTCACCACAATAATTCCATGCTTGGTAGCGCTCTCTACATCGACATTGTCTACACCCACACCAGCTCTTGCAACGACCTTGAGCTTTTTTGCGGCAGAGAGTAAGGTAGAAGTGACTTTGGTTTCCGAGCGAACGATGAGAGCTTCGTATTGGGAGATGATCTCCAACAGCTTCTCCGGACTAAGTCCTTTCTTCTCATGCACTTCGAAGGAGGTTTGGAGGAGGGCTAGACCATCGGGAGAGACCTTTTCTGGAATTAGAATCTTTGGCTTTGGAGTTTCGGTGCCATTGCTCGATGTTGCTGGAATAGCCATATCTTTGGAGCTGAGAGATGTTCCGGTAATGTTCAAGGTAACAGGACACAGTATGCAAGACACAGTATACAAATGATGCGAGTGTGTGGCAGATGGGATAATTAACGAGCCGCAATCGGCGAAAGCTCCTGCAGTAGTCAGGATCACCTGAGGGTAACAGTCCAGTCACGGTTTACCTTTTGAGGATTCGCCATCGACCCCGCCCCCGCACCCCACGTTAGACCGCAGATATTCTTGACCAATTGTTAGCAACCAAGTCCGCACTTCCCGCTGAAGGAGCTGTCAGATTTTATTCCTTCCCACGCTGGCGTCCACAGCTTGGCGCTAAGCCTATGAACATTAGGATTAGATGTACATTGTTGCGCAGCTCTCATTATAATGCTAAACTTTCAGTCGAACGAGGGCCTGTGATTGGCCAAACCCTTATCGAATTGCGTGGACGTAAACCAGCGTGGGAAGGGATATCAGGGTCCGAACAGCTTAGGAAAGCTGAGAAGCCACTCTGAAGCAGATGCGTAGTTAGTCTTAAGCATCTTCTCTGGGCAAGGAAACCAAAAGGTTGCAAATTGAAATTGCCACACAAAACCGGATCTTTCAATGAACGTAGTATTTCGGCAGATTTTCTAAGCCTTTGATGAAATAGGGCTGAGGTCGGTAAGTTTTTGGCTAAACAGCTCTTTCAGATTAGATCGCCTGGATGTCTTTAGCTGCTTTACGCAACTCCCAAAACCATCAAAGGAAAAGCGGTCTATACTAGCCTCTGCAATCTTCAACTCAGGCATTTGAAAGCCTACCAGAGATATTTATTGCATGGCAAAGCGCACCCGGCGCATAGTCTTAGCACCATTGAGGCTCCAGATTAGCCGCGCAAATAGCAAGAGTACATGTTTCATTATTTTGTGAGATTAAGATGATACTAGAGCACTTGATTAGGAGTGATAGTATGGATATTACCAGTTGCTTCTCTGTTTAAGCTTTTCATTCTGAACGATCTCAATCCAGTAACCGTCGGGATCTTGAAGGAGTCAGCACAAGTCAAAACAAGGTCATTTAAAATGGTAGCAAAACATACCCAGAACAAATGCAACATTCTTCATCCTCCCATCTGTGAGCCTCTTTTTCCAGTTAACCTTTTTCTCTTCAAGTCGAGCGCATGCTGCATCCAGGTCATCAACCGTTACGCAAATATGGCCGAACCCCTGAGGCTCAGAATTCCCATCATGGTATTTGAAATTAGGATCCCTCTCCGTTCCGTAGTTCCATGTTAATTCCAGCAACCCCTCCCTGTCTGCAACAGGGCTTACGCCATTTGCTGTTAACTCGGGAGCTGGCGGGCCATAACCAAGGAAGTAGAGGTTGAAACCTCCATTCTTATTCTCCGAGGTACGTTTCAGATCCATACCCATGACATCTTTGTAGAAGTTAATGGATATTTCTGGGTCTTTGACACGAATCATAGTGTGATTCTAACCCAATACATCAGTTTTACTCCCCGCGATAAAAGCTTAAAACCTCACCATGTGATATGTCTCAATATCAGTTTCTTTGACACTTTCCGTCTCCTCTAATGGTTTCTGGCCGATGATCTCCACCCAGTAGCTGTCGGGATCCAATGCGAACGCAATGTGTCTCATTTTGCCATCAGTGAGCTTCTTCTGAAATTTGTACCCAGCATCCTCTAACCGCCGGCACGCAGCTTGTATATTGTCCACAGAGATTGCAACATGTCCAAATCCCCTGCCTAGGTCACTATTGCCGTTTGCAATCTTGTAGTTCGGGTCATTCTCAGTGCCATAGTTATGCGTGAGTTCGATGATACCCTCTCGGTCTGTCCAATGGTTTCCGTGTGAGGCTGCCTTCGGGCTGTCGAATGCGAGGAAGTATAGGTCAAATTTATTGTCGGGAAACTCGAGTTTATTGATTTGTTTCAGGCCAAGGAACTCGTAGAATTTAAGAGAGGCCTGGGGGTCTTTGACCCGAAGCCTGCGTCGGTGTCAGTGTAAGTTCACTTCCACAAGCCTGAGATCCGTCTGTACGTACATTGAATGGTTCAGCTTGTATTTGCTAGTATCAGTAGCCATGGTTGCAAATGTTCTTGGGAAGGTTTTTGCTCCACAGTTCAGGATTGGTGAACACGCTAGTTATGGTGCAACTGGTTTGGGTGAGTTTAAGATGCAGCAACGTAAAGCAGGCATCAGACGATAGCAGCCCGATTCCTTGGTTGCAGGGGGAAAACCGAAAGGGAATTGAGGAGCTATTCAATACAGCTACCGTATCGGACGATGTGCAGGAAACGCAACCCCTCGCCGGCTTCGGCAGCGAGAGAGTCTCTCGGCTCGATAGTCTTGTTAGCTAAGAAAGTATTACATCATGCCCAGCCTCTCGCTTTGCAGAGTCATCCATTATTTCTACGGTCATCCTTCTTGCTGATTGCAATGAAGCCGAAGATAACTTATCTCATAAATCAGGCCCTCCGTAGATTGTTTGTGTGGGCAAACTACTCCTTATCCAAACGAAATTTCCACCGAGGGTCTGATGATGAGATAAAAGATAACAGATTCAGTCGAGATGGCCAAGAATCCGATACCACGTGATGCGGAAAACGGCCGCGCATTTATCCTAGCCCCGGTCTTAAGATAGGGTTTAGCGCGCTTGTTCGGTGGCTGAACTGGCAGCTTTGTTGGTCACCACCATGCACCTCATCTCCAGCTTCTCCAGCTTGAGCTTTTTCCTTTACTACCTTTTGATCATGCAATATCCACTTACAACGCACCCGATATTTCTTTAACTTACACCTTTCTATATCGGATTTGTCGGAGATCCGAAAATCGTTAACCGGACTCCCGCTGTCTAAGCGGTTGTTCCACCCGTATCTAACGTAAGTTGTCCTACTCACACTTCTCGAATCTTCTTTCAGAAAGTTGGTTCATATTCTTCAACCCCAGCTCCACCACTTTTCTATTCAGTTAGAGTTGGGCTTGAAGATTCAGTCAAATTTTATTACGATCCACCGCTCGTTCTCGCGTGGCTTAGTTCTTCATATGAAAGTTTAAATTTTGATAAAAACTAATTAAATCGTTGTTATCATAAGACCATCATAATGCTGAACGCTAAGAGACTGAGTGAGCTACTTGCTAAGAATGTCGACCCCAGGCTATATCCCCGAATGTTGTAAGTAACTCCTATAAGCTCTAGATAGCGTCAGGTCACTCATCGTGTAGCGTTATGTCGCCTAACGGGACACTCCTGGCGTACTCCACACCAGTTGATATCAAAGAATTGAGGGATCAAGCTGCACTCATCTCGATGGCTTGGAAAGAGCATGAAGCCGCTGTGCAAGCAAAAGTCTCAAAGGGGAAAGGCAGTGACGAGCCAGGAAGCAGCCAACAAATCACTTCGTCAGCGGAACCATTACTTGAGACACTAACTATTGAATTTGAAAACAACAATCTAATCGTCCGCGCGATTCAACCGAAGCTTCTCCTAATTCTCGTTGGAGGCGTCCCTCCAGGGCGCAAAGCTTCGTTCAAAATCACGCCCGAGGCTTATGGGGATCCCCGATACCCTGCTAGCGGGTCTCCCAACAACGCACAGAGCTCTGCCACTACCGTCACAGCGTGGGCGCCATCATCTCAGTCCAATACCCCACCAGAATCTGATGTTACCCACTCGCCGGCGCGAACAGTCACATCCATTGCGGGGAGCCACATGAGCCAGCGTGAGAAGGACATGAAGCTTGGGACCCTGCACATTCAGCGCAAGAAACTTGACGCCATGACGCGGTTTATTCGATCCGATTTTGACTCAAAAGGCTTCGTGATGCCGGATGATTCCAACTTTCCTTGAGACGTATTAGTTCCGCACGGTCCGGCGTTTAGAAGGCCTGTTTTCTAATGAGATGTTTTTGCGATTTATCACATTTTTTTTCTCCGTTCCGTTCAGCAATTCAGCGGCATTGCATTGGACTCCCGACTAGTTGTGCTTTGATTGAGAAATATCATCTTCTCTTTCTATCATCGTATGATACCGAGGCTGGAATATACACGTTTTTAATTTGGAAATTGTCGTTTATATGTTCCCAAATTGTATTTATTTCAAATTACCATGAGAACAGCAGCATTTTTAGATGGAGTTATTCACTCTAGATATCGCCCTGATCATTTACTATTGTGTATCACTTCAAGCTGGATAGGAAACTCCGCACGTCTTAACTAATCGACATAGGTGTCACTATCGCATCTTGACCAGAAAAATAACTGGCCTCATTTTAGAACACGGTTCCAGAAATGCCAAATCCGGGAATGAAATAGCTGTTCTGGGCTGTGGTGGATATCATATTGTGAGAAAGTAAGAGAGATTTTTACTTTTATTCCGTACTTAAGGAAGAGATAGGCTTACAGGTCTAACTTTTAAATGTCGATGTAGTGGTTTGTATATATCAACTTCACGGCTTAGTAACGGACCACCTCAATATCATACACCACGAAATTGTGTCTTTCGAGCGGCTACCAGCAAAGCCAGCCTTAAATTCGTGGATCGTTGCTTCCATTGGGCGCGCCTCACTTTCGACAAGACACCTTACCTAATCGATACAGACCTAATCGGGAAGTCCGGCCCGCCCGTGTTCGCCGGGTTGAAGATCTATCATCGCTAACTACGTTATATCCCGAAGACCCCCTAAAGGCCCCCAAAAGGCCCAAAACCTCAGCAACCTTATGGGTACCTTATGGGGGGAAAGCCGCTAGTCCCAAAAGGGAAGGAAATACATTTTTGCTCCGTACAGGTGTTGAAATCCCCGTGTTTTTGGGCGGGAATACGGGAGATCTTGAATTCTCATTTCCCGCAGCATCATTAACTTTAGTGAAAACTTGGCTTGTACAACCAAGTTCATTGTCCGAGCTTGCGAGGACTATACTTCCAGTTCAAAGATTTCAAACCTTGCCAAGCCAGCTTTTAATTGGTTAGAAAAAGTTAAGCGGTAGGTTTAGCGCTGGCAGAATACCTAAATAGGCCTAGCTAACTACACGTGACGAACATTAAACCCCTAATAAACGTCAATAAAGCCTTACTTTTCACAATACCTCTTTCTACTCTACTTTCTGCAGCTTATCTATGGCTAATATATCTCTAATAAAGTGTTTACAGTGCGGCAAGACAAAGACACGTGACGATTTTATTAAGGATAGCCCAAAAAAGACGCTTTTACGGTCATGTCGGGCATGTCGAATTAAGGCGCGTTTTATTGCCCTAGGTGTTTATACATACGCTAATCTTTCTAGTCCTCTAAATATTAATTAAATAAGCGGAAGGCTCTTAATGGGCTTAATCCTAATACTTACTATCGTCCTACTAAGATCTAGCGCGTCATCACTATAGAAAACAACACTGAAAACGCATACTTACTGCGTGGCCAGAACAGCCAGGATACACCTGAAATCACGCAGCGCCGCAAGCAAATACACGCTATACAGCAAGGGCACCGTCTGCTCGATCAGCAGGGCGTATCGCATTTATAAATACCACCTCTCTATACTTCTAAGCAACCGGCGCCAGCTCCGCTGCCAAATCTTACACCTATGCCTCCTTCCTCGCAGAGCGCGGCTCCTACAGAAACACCTGCCAACGCACCCACCAAACCGCCACCACCCATTTCAGCATTTGATTGGGAGCGAATTAAGACATTTAGGAAGAAGCTGCAGCAGGAAGCTATAGAAACGTGCAGTTGCTACAACAAACAGTGGTTTCAAATGCACCTGGCCACGCAGGGTAACTATATCAGTGTATATAAAGCCTGCGTAAGGGACGCCAAAAACCTTTAATATCTAAGTGAACCTTTCTTATTTAGCAACGCGAACAATATGGATCTAGGCGCCATGCCTAAACACCTACCTACGCTTACTAAGGTTAAGGAAATAATAATTGCTCATATACACGTTCACCTATAGGTGGCGCGGGTACGCGGGTAGCAGTATCAATATACTAGGCATGTCGTCTATTTCGGCCAAAATACACTAAAGATGTGGAGGCAGCTGCCGCTACTGCCTATAGAGCTCAATATACTAATTATTAGGCCTGCCACCAGCGAGAGCGATTATTAGCTACATAGGCGGTTCCATAAGAGATTTACTATAAGGCGCTCTGCTATAGAGGTATAGCTTCGTTTCCTTAGGAATAACCACCCCGCATACGCCAACGTCGAAATAGTTAAGTAGCGACTTGCCTCCTTACCCAAAAATAACTCTATATTAGATTAACTGCGCTATATTAACAAATTAGCTGTTAATCCTTCTACACTAAATCCTACGCCTTATCCACGTAACCCTACACTTGCCAAGCCTCCTAAGCACGATTTTAATAATAATATTTAGGATAGCGTTGTGCCGGACCTTCTGCCTAATACTAGTAAATTAGAGCTTCTAGTGCATAAGATTAAGCAGTAGTAGAATTAGTAGAATGGCGTTAAACTTCCTACCATGCATACCATGCCCATTAGTGAGCGAGCAGCTTTTTTTATAATAAGCGGTACTTTCCCTACTCTATTTCCTATAGGTAGAGCTGACTTTAATCTGCTATAAAGTCATTTAGTTAACCTTACTGCCTTCGCCAAGTACATGCTCAAATATAAAGATGGCTAGTTTAGGCGCCACCCTTAATTTTAATACTACCTGTTTAACCGCATTATAAGGGAGCAGGCTTTAAACGCTACGCGCTTCCTATATAGTCGATCTAATAAAAGGGGCTTATCTTTAGATAAGCTTAAAGAGTTAATTAAGGGTAATTGAGGTAAGCAGTTCCTAAATAAGCTTATACGCTATACTTGGAGGCTATAAGGCACTAGACCTTACTGGAATCAAAAGCAGAACGAGCTTACTGCATATACTGAGAATATTAATAAGGGCTCCCTATTCTTTACCCTTAGCGCCGCTAACTTATATTAGTATAATCTACAGTCTTATATACCTTAATTTAATGAATATAAGGACGCTAAGGAGGCCTAGAGGCATAGGATCGCCGCTTAAAACTTTACCAAAAATCCTTATATTGCTGCTTACTGGCTCTACCGACGTTTTGAGCTTTTCAGGGAGAACGTGCTTATAGGCATGTTTAACTCTAATAACTTTTAGTATCATTTTAAGTGGCAACTACGTGGTAGTGGCTATATATACGGTTTCTTATAGAGTTCTATAGCGCCTAAACTAAACCCGTTAATATGTAAATTAAGGAAGGTATTCGCCAAGTACTAGGCTGCTTTTATAACTGCGTTAAATCCTAATTAGCACAGGCGTCCTAATATCCGCTATCCTTTTGCTCTTAGCTATAAAGAACAGCTTAATACTATTTAGTGCCTTATAGCCTGCCTAAACCGTTTTCAGCGCTACCATCAATGTACTAAATCTTACTGCTTAAGGGCGAAGAAAAGCTCTAATAATATTAACTGCTAGTTCTACTTTCCACGACGTATACGCCAGGAGGCGGAGGTTATAAGGGATCAGAACCCAAAGCACTGGACGTTCTATCCATAGCGGAACAATAAGCTCCTTAATAACTATAACGCCGCAATAATACTCGGGTGGATAGCCAATTTAGACGTTTTACCGGCTACTAGCATGGCCGTAATTGTTAACTATATTGGCAAATACTGCAGCAAGAAGAAGAAGAAGTTAACTTTCTATAAGGAGTTACTTAAAACAGTAACTCCGCACGCGAATAAGCTGCATACTTTTAGCTTTATTATCGCCAAGTTTATAAACAAGTTAATTAGTAAGCGAGATTGGTTAGTATAGGAAGTCTATTACCTCCTTCTTAACCTCCCCCTAAGTTAGGGTTCTAGGCAGGTAGTAGCTTTAGATTACCGCCAGGAGGCTAAGCAGAGCGTTACTTATAAATTTAACAAAGGGCAGATAAAGTAGAGTAGCCGCTCCTTCTATAAGAAGTATAGGCTGCGGCTAGTGGATATAGAGGACGTCACCTTCCTTAATTTTATACTCTATTATAACTATAATAAATATACGCGTCGCCCAAGGGCGCGGCCGCGCGTTATATTGTACTTTCCATGTTATAAATCCGACCGTTTAAACCCGTAGTATAGTGACTACTGCCGCATTAAACTGCTGCTGTATTACCCGTGGAGGGAGTGCGAAGATGTAGCTACTATTATTAACTAGTTTGGAGCTCCTAATTACGTGGCAACCTATAAGACATATAAGCAATTTCATTAGCATATACCTGACTACCTATACAGTAAGGATCTAGAAGACGCCTAGGAGGCTATGGATAATATTAACGAGTTTAAGAATCGCGAGATGGATAATATAGAGCTCTACTAATCCTTTAAGGCCCTTACTACTCGCACCTAGAATAAGCACGCGATTAAAATTAAGGATCCTAATAACCTTAGTAATAGAGAGCTTAATTATAACTATAATTGGAGTACCCACTAGGGCACCTAGCCGTAGCTTAATAAGAGGACCTACTAGTAGGAAGTATAATTATAACCCCTACTAAGTTAGCTACTACCAGCAGCAACTCCGTCCTCACTATAATTGGCGCAGCGGGTTATTTACAACGCTGTAGTTAATTACTATAAGCGCGTCCTATTGGTCTACTATCCCCCCAAGCCGCTGCGGGTGAATATTAACGGTAAGGTAGGAATGGGTAAATCTTACCTTATTACGGTTCTATCTAGGACGCTTAGTGAATTAGTAGCTACAGCCAGTAAGCTGTTACTATTAGTAAGAGCTGCTCCTACTAGTATTACTGCTTTTAGTATAAACGGCCAAACTATATATAATCTGCTAAAGCTACTAGTGCAGCGCCTGTTTAAGGATTTGCCGCCTGCAAGCCTTACGCCTTTATAGCAGAAGTTCCAAAATATTCACTACCTCGTGCTTAACAAGAAATTAATAATTAGGCATATCCACCTTAGCTAGATTGATTACTAACTTTAACAAATATTTCCTAAGCGTAGGGGTGAATATTTTAGTAGATTAAGCGTCTTGCTTATAGGTGATTTCTATTAGCTACTACCAGTGGGCCAGACGGCCTTATATTGCGAACTATCTAATAAGGCACCGGAACTCGCCCATATAGAAAGACTCGCGTATAAGGCAATTGATTAAACAGCTATTCTAGATTAGGTTATACGGTAGGGTAGTAATAACGCTAGGAGTGCCGCATTCAGGAACGCCCTTATAGAGCTATGTAATAATACCATAGATAAATCAACCTGGAGACTTCTTTTAACTAGGTGTAAGCAGAACCTTCCTACTAATAAAGTTGCTAGCTTTAATAACGCAATTTAACTATATGGCACTAAAGCTGTAGTTAGCAAGTATAACTATAACAGAATAAGAGACCTCTAACGACCAATATTGCCTATACACGCTATTAATACTGGTGTAGGCGCCTCCAAGGCTACTCTAGAACAGTGTGATACTGTACTAAAGCTATACGTGTGTTAAGGCGCCAAGGTTATACTCCTATAGAATATCTGGGTAGATATGGGCTTAGTAAACGGCGCCACCGGTACAATTAAGGATGTGGTATGGAAGGAAGGTATAAACGTTAAAAAGGACCTCCCACAGGCGCTACTGGTTGCGGTTAATTAGTATAGTAGGCCTGCGCTATTCACCAGCAGCAATAGTAAAAAAGTAGTCCCTATCTTTCCTACCCTTTGTAAGTGGGATAGCTCTAAGGGCACTTGCTTACGCTATTAATTTCCTATTATTCTAGCATTCGCTCTTACTATCTATAAAAGCTAGGGACTTACACTTAACCAGGCGGTGCTGGATATTAGCAGGAAGGAGCGCACTATAGGGCTTACTTATATAGGCGTCTCACGGGTGAAAAAGCTTTCAGGCCTTATATTTAAACAAGGCTTTAATAAGGAGCTGTTTAACCCTACAGCTAGTGTAAATAAGCAGGCACGACAGCGAGATTTTAAGCGACGGTAGAGGCAGCTACTTGGAATCGACTTTCCCTAATTAGGAAATTGTATACTGGTTCGGATTTAACCGGAGACCTCGCTATTTAATTTGGTTTGCTGACTTTTAAATAGAGTAACACCTTTATACCGTTTCGTCCTATTCCTTCGGAGGTATTAAGATCTACGCTATTGGAGCTACACAAGCTGTTCAATATACCTACAATGATATACAGGGAGCTTTAGTATGGAGGCGGAATTGAGATTACTACTATCGTGGGTAGCTATTAATTTTCGCAATTTTTTTTAAAGGCCTATATAATTACCTAAATCACGGTCACGTGACTTGCGGATATTGCGGATATAGGACACTAGTGCCTTAGGGCCTTTAGAGACTTCTTATTAGATAGCCCTAATAATCTTCTTCTCTTTGGCTTATAATCTTAGTATATAGGCTACTAATATACTTAGTTCTATTGCCTAAGCCTTTACAAAATCTATATATAAATAAGGCTTGAAATTAACTTAGTAAAGTAATCCTCAAGCTCGGACAGGGTTTTCGTCGGTACCCCAACAATCCGCATGTTTGTAATATGGGCGACACCTTGTATATTGCATAACTTTTTCAATAAGGCTGTGTTTACGAAATTTTAAATATATATATGCATGTATAAGTTATTACCACTTATTTAAAGGCTTTTGGAATACTATAGCAGTCCCTTACATTTTTAAGGCTACTTAATAACACGTAGCAAATGTGTTAGTGACGGCGGTGGGGGAGGAGGTGGAGGAGGAGGCAGCGGAGGCGGAAGCAGTGATCTTTTTGGACTAGACTGGAGTGGATCTGGGCTTAAATCCACTCCACCAGCCCATCAAAAGCCGGAGCTCCATAGAGCTCCGAAGCAAATATATACTATAAATAGTAAATCTTGGCATAAATATAATGTTGAGGAGATAGAGGTAAAGGTGGTAAATATTACTAATATTAAATTAGACTCTCTACTTATCGTCTTTATTAACCTCTCTATCCTTATCGCCGTTATTAGTATCGTTACCTTAATTAAGAATTGCCTTAATAGCGGCAAACTACACCTCTAATACCCCCTTCTTACGCTTACGCCATATCCGTGACGTTCGCATTTTAGTATTTTTAGGCGTAATACCGAATATACTGCTTGCCGTTTAGCTTAAACTCCTCCACCTTCCTTAATACGTCGGTTCCGTTCGGGTTAATTTCTTTAGGAGTAATAAGGATATTATCTAAGGCTAGTATACGGATACGGAAGAATCGTTCTACAGCCTCCTAGTGCATCCGGTGGTTAGCGTATTTTATTAACTTTCCCTTAAACAGCAAAAATACTAAAACTTTCCCTATAAAAAGGCCGTGCAGATGTGGCTGTGCTAACCACCGGAATTAAAGAGACGCTGTATATTGGTTAGCAAGAAACAACACTAAAAGGGTAAGTGGTAATAGGAGGGAGGTAAAAGGGCGACGGTGAGGAAAATAGCGGCGGTAAGGGCTAAGGTATGACTAGGAGTTCTAGATTTAGTGGCTAATACTAGCTATTAAGAACGCGGAGCCATTGCGCAAACCCCCGATTGGCTAATCCTACGCACTAACAATATAATGTCCTTTCCTCCCTCCCGATTAGGTATAGGGTTTAGAGCTCCAAGAGCTCCACTACCTTAGATCCACTCCAGGGCAAGCCTCAGTCCATCCTGGAGCTCCATATTGGCTGCAGTCCAAAAAGATCACTGGGCGGAAGAGGAGGAGAAGGAGAAGGAAGTAATAGTGGTGGAAAGCCGATAAGGATTAAGGTCTCGTTAACGTATTTCGCCACTCAACGCCGCGCCCCAGTCAATGCCGCACCCACTAAAACCAAAAATAAAAGTAATTATAATATCAACACCAAACGCTCGATTACTTTAAAAAGAGGCTAAAATACTTCTTATAGAGCAGGCCTTTAAAAAAATTAATTTTTAAGTTAATAAAGGCCGTAAAAGGTGGGGTGCGGCGTTGAGTGGTGAAACACGTTATATGCTAAAAATCTCTTTATGCACTCGTTCGCCGAAGTCGAACACCAAGCTCATAAACTTCAAATTCCCGACTTTTATCTCCTGAAATTGTTTAGCAAGTACACAGCTGACCGCTGGCAACAAAGTGGATATGTCTTACTGCGTGCAATGGAACGCTTATGTATTCTTAGTGTAACAGCTCCAATGACAATGGCGACGATTGATGTAACAACAGTAAGGACGCCGAAAGCTATGTTGATTCTGTCACTAACTGATAATAGTTGCCGACCTAGGTTTGGCATCTTTAAGATGGTTGAATAGAAGCGACGGTAGTGGCGGTGAAATGGTTGGCAGTAGTCGCTCTGGAGAGTGGCAATTGAGCGGCGGAGTTGAGGTCAAGAATGATGGAGCATAGGCAAAACTCGTGGGGGAATAACATTATTTATTAGTCTGTAAGGCGTTTTTAGGCTCCGTAATACACAGCGAACATTAGTGATGAAACCGGGCAACTGCGTTGAGCATGGATACGAGCAGCTTTTTGGGCAAAAAGGCGCCTAATAACGCACATGATAGGTGGAGATAGCGGCGTCAGGCGTCTTAATGTTGGCTGTCTGCACGCTGGAGTTTAGAAAGCCATGAACGCAGAACGCACATCTTGATATGGGTGAAATGGAATGGACCGAAACATCGACCATAGTAAGCAAATGGTCTGCATATGATTCTGAATCGTTGAAAGTATGAAAATTGGCATAACTTGACAGTCATTATATAATTCTAACGAAACCTTTTAGCTGCGGTACCCGACCACCATGTGGCGAACCCATCAAAAACGCGACGCATTCTGCAACTACCATTGAAATATGGAACAACACGAACAATTTGAAACGTGTGGGAGAAGGAGAATTGCATTCCTATGTAACCGATTCCCAAAGATGTTAATGTATAAAGAGAGAATGCAGGGAAAGTGTCATTTTGAGATGTGGCGAGGTTAAATTAGGTAGTATGAAGGTGAGTATAACTATGTTTCTTGGCATAATTAAGCCTAGCCGACATGCAGCAACCACATATTTGCCTGCCTGATTAAAAGATTAACGCGAATGACCACACTACAACAACAAGAAGCCTTACACAGAAGGGGCAGATTGATTCTAGCTCTCCAGGCCTGCTTACTCGTTGGACCCTTCTCTTCCTAGAAGGCATTAAAGAGGGCACTTACTCCACAAGTTAGACCTTGTTATTGTTTCTATCTACATACCTAGCCCATTGACAAGTCTACCGTAGTATCTACTACAAGGCTTCGTTACAATTTTCCCCCTCTTTTTTAACCTTTTAACTTTATAATAACTTTTTATACTTTTTAAATAAAATTTTAAATAGAGAGAGTTTTGCGTTTTCCGTCCTCTGGCTGGCGACAACAACTGCAGTTCGTCGTTTTGTAGGTGTATGTACAGTTGGTGCCTGCCGCTCGTTTGCTAGGTCGGTGATTTCGAGATCCTCTTCAACAAAATAGTTGGGGCCGTTGATAGGGTTCCAAAGCTCTGCCTTGAGGTGAAATAGAATCGCGAAGAGCAGCCAGAGCAGGAGCGCAATAAGAGCGGTTCTCGGAGTGCACCGTCTCCTCAGAGAGACCATGTTACATAACGAAAGAACGACACCCGCATAGTAAATGTCGAAGAGAAAGAGAAGGACAGATGGATGGGATGCAAAAGTAGATGAAATGGTCGATTCAGGACCGAAATTAAATTGACCAGTCAGACAAGCCAGGTGTTGAAATCCCCGCGTTTTTGGGCGGAATACGGAGGACGGTGCAAAAATGGATTTCCCTTTCCGTTTTAGGACTAGTAGATACCCCCAATAAGGCCGCCAAAGTTATAGGGGCTCTATCGCCTAAGCAACAAGATTTTAGGCGGTCTAATGTGGCGAACCCATCACCAAAAATGCGAATTCCTCAACCACGAATAATTGTATTTGCTCTAGCTATCTACAGCCTACTTATCTGACGTCTTGGGCACGTACATGCTGTATGTTCTGTCGATTCGCACATGCTGCACTTGCGCACTGCTCGTTGCGGTCGTTCGGCCGCTGCCTCTGCCGTAGCCTCTTGGGCACGTACATGCTGTATGTTCTGTCGATTCGCACATGCTGCACTTGCGCACTGCTCGTTGCGGTCGTTCGGCCGCTGCCTCTGCCGTAGCCTCTTGGGCAGCTTGTGCACGAGATAGCCCTTCTGCTCCTAATAGAACATCCCCCCTAGCCATATACTTGCGCCTAGTTGCCCTCTTCCTTTTCTGGCGCTAGTTTTCTACATATAGCTTCTCATTTAGCTGTTATTTCAGGCACATCATATAATATCGCCGCGGCGTTAAGGGAATTGGTTTGGCCCTGCTTGTGGTCCGTGCGGGAACAACGTTTTCGAAACAACGCGTGCATCTATACGGGCTCACAGCTCGGCGTGGTCACGGAAAAGACTCGGCGTGGTTAGAAAGTTCAACGTGGTCAGAACTTGCAAACCAGCTTCGTGACCACGATTAGCTTAAGACCACGCTAAGCCTACGCATATACAATACACATGCAATTTAAATAAAATAGAAAATATAAAGCTGTTTATCCTTAAATCATAAATATCCTAGTTTATGGCAGTGTATATGCCGCGCATATGCGCTAAACAATGGCTATATAAGGTAATGGTAGTTAGTTATTAAAACATGGCCCATACACACGCGTAGCATATCCACAATAATAGTCACACTATAACTTCTTCTCTACAATATTATAGCGTATGCCACGAGTATATACAGCACAATATAGGCATAGGTCTTGCATATACTAACAGAAAGAATAAGGCAAATTTCTATTACCAATTTAACTATTATATACGCCGCGTATACGCTTACCATAAGCAATCTAATAATTATAGACTTTAACAACCTGTAGGTAGCCTCTACCGCCAACCCTTCTGCCTTTAGCCATTACTATAGTAAGCATATGCAGAGCATATATATATACCATACTTATAAAGCCTTATAGGTCTAATTCCAAATCCTAATCCCAGTTAGGTAACTCCTGGTTAGTTATAGGATTGCATATATATAGTATATGCTTATAATAACTATAGCACGCACTATAGCAGCTCTTGCTAGAGGAAGATATAAGTGTATATAGAGCCGCATATCTGGTGCATATGCTAACTATATATAGCCCCAACCATTTTAGTCCAAGACAACGCAAGTATATACAGCTCTATATACTGCGTAGGTATATGCTAAGCGTATACCAAACCCACCTAATATTACCTCCATACTCTCCTTAGTTAATACTATAGTATATATTACTTATCTACACCCTATGCATAGTATATGCTAAGCCAAAGTTTAGGTGTAATATTGCAGTTAATAGTATATAGATGTGCGGCCGTGTTTTTACCACTTAGCCAAGTATACATTTTATATATACGCAGCGCCTGCGGCTCTACTAATATGGCTATAGTATTGCTAGCATATCCGTAATAAGCACAGCGGTGCTTATATATACTACTATATTATTATAGCAGCTTGGTATATGCTTACTATATATAGTAACCAACCTAACTACTAATAATATATTAGTCGGAGAGCTGGTTGCAGGCGAGAAGTATATACTATATATATATAGCGCATATACGAGGCTAATACATTATAGTTCCCTAAAGCTATTTATTCTCTCTAGTAGCTAGTAGGATATAAGATATTTATATAAGCCCAGGTATATCTATACCCATATATTATATATACGTCGTTAATAGTGTCTATAGTTATAGCCCCTTAGGTTCTAGGATCTTGGAGTATATAAATACCTGCATACTCTTTATATATATCCACCCTATACTATATATACGCTTAGCCTAAGCTAATTAAATATAGTGCCTAGGACCAGGGATTTACTACCTAATTTAACAGGCAATTCTATCGCGAGGTAAAAGCACTAGTATCGCTTCTATATATACGCACCATACCCTAATATATATATCTATTTATCTATATACTTATTCCCCCTAAGTTTAATTTTAGACCTAAAGGCACTTATAGGCCTAAGGGTAGTGTGTGTAAGAAATAAGCACGGCTACTACTAGAAATACTGCCCGATTCTAAAACTAATGCTTAACTCTATATTTAGAAGACTAGGAAAGTTTAATTTAGTATATCCCCTATATATACATCACCAAAACCACCACTTGGTTATATTGCTAGCTTATACGTGTATACCCTATATATATACAAACCCCTAATATCTTCTACTAACCATAGGTTAACACGCGCTTATGCTAGGCATATACTAATATAAGGGAAACAGCGCGTTGGCCCTACTACTCCCTCTACTAGCTTAAAGCGCAAGGTTAGTATTTCACCTGTATATATTTAGTATACGCTAACTATATATATAGCGCGGCCTAACCCCCCTAGACAACTATAAGGAGTCCCCCTTACTGTCTACACACCACTAAAGCGGTAGGTTTGCTTTGCATATATCCTATATATACACTACTAATGTTTAGTATAGGGAGCAGAAAAACAATAGGCTACTACTATAGTAGTAGTAAGAGCTCTAGTAAGTTTAGTTCATTCTATTATATATATTATACTTATACTCTATATAAGCCACTCCTACTATAGGTAGAACCCGCCGCTCATCCTATATTACTAGTTAAGTCCTAGTATATGCTGGGCCTGCACACTATATACGCAATATGCAATATGCATAGTTGGAGTTTAAGCGGAGTTTGGTGGATAAATAGGCTAGGCATATACCTAACATAGGGCGCGGGGCTATAGGCCCATATCAATTAATTCTTTATTTATAGTAATAGAACTCTATAACACTTGCTCTGCGTATACCATATATATACGCCCTATATACTAACACTATACTCCTATGCCCACTTCTTAAGCTCTGCTAGCTCCTTCGCTTTATTATATATATCTTTAGCCTATTTCAATTTATTAATTCATCGCTTTATATTTTCTATATAGAGTGTATATGCCTCCTTCTCTATCTTCTCTATAAATAGGTTAGACCTATGCCTTTTACCCACAGTCCAGGGCGTTTAACTTTAAGATAATAGGGGCAATATCTATGCTACATATACTGTGGATACGCGCGACATATCCGATACTAATATAATATTATCATCTGCTCTACTTATCTGCGATATAGTCTGCCCACTAAATATAGTAGGTAATTCTATATTAGGTATATACTATAGATTAGGCTTAAGGGTGTTAAATAGGTTCTAAAAATTTTAAAGAAGATTTAGTTTAGGATTTTTAGCTTATTACTTAGCTGCTTTCCACTATTTCTAGGCTGCTTAAGCTTAGCATCTACTTTGCATTTATAGCGTATATATATACTTTATTTCTATAGCTATACTGCTATCCGCTTTAAGTTACTATAATTTCTCCATATATTATCTATTCCTGTCTCTTTATATAGCTCTTATAGGTTAAACATTTCTTATATATAGAGTTTAAGCCTATACTAAAATATTAGAATATATGGTGCATATATAGAGCGTATATATTTACTATAGTACTGCAGCAAGCATGCATAAGTTTCAACCAGTAAAGTTATTATCTTAAAAGTAACTACTTTTACTAATTCTAGTATGCTTTTGTGCATATACCTACCACTTATAAGGGACCTTTAACTTTTCCTTTATAAGCCTGGCTAGTATCTATATTTTCTTCTTGTTATTTATCCAAGACGTAAGCTCCGGATGTAGTATATATATACTTTATATACGCTCCATCAGTTTCTACTCCGTCTCCGCTTCCTATATCTGCTCTATAATATATCTTACTTTATAGGTTGGAAAGCACTTCGCAAAGTTTCGTTTAATATATACTTAGCAGAATATAAGCATATACTAAAGGTATTCATCCTATTTACGGGATAGGTTAATTGTATATAGGTAATCCCTAAAGCCTATATATTATTAGCATATGCTAGGTATATACGCAGCATATGCTAGGTATATACGCAGCATATACTTACCACTAGCTTATTTCTTACATATATTAACTATAGCCGTGCAAAGTCCGGTTCCATAAATATGTGCAAATTGTATAGATAATTGGGCAGCATTACTTAAAACCTTAAATACTAGCTAAAACATCTTTGCGTATATAGCACGTGTTTTTAAGTTTAGAAATATATATACCCATACCTTAATTCCTGTTATAGGTATTAGCCTATGTATAGCATATATATAGCATAGGGTATGTATACGTTTGGAATTCTTATTCTATCCCGCAATTAAGAATAAATTCGTTTTACCTTAAACCATTTTAAATAATAGGTCTATTTCAATATATATTACGTGTTAAAATGCCTTAGCTTATGCGTATATACAGCATATAATAAGGAAATGCTTATTATTAAAGTTATAAATTACCTAAATCCATTGCTCTGTATTCTCTTTATATTAGTTAATAAAGAACTTATATAGCACACCTACTACGCTTAGGCTCTGTATATACTTGGCGTGTGTCTAACCTATACTTACCTGCATATACCATCCCCTTTAGGAATTATAGCATCCTTTTCTTTTAAATTAGAGCAGTAATTTGATCCTTAATATTAAGACTACTATACACTACACGTAGTGTCTGCGCCCTATACTTCTTACATAGAGTATAATACTGTGGAGATAGGATAAATCGACCTATACTATAGTAAGTAGTTTTATTTATATATACTGTATATATACGGGGCATATGTGTAGTAAGGCTTAAGACTTCTACCTACCTTATTACTTTAACTATATTATTAGCAAGGTTAATTGGTAGCTTTATTAGGTATAGTAGATAATATATATAAGAATTCCGTGTAATAAGGCAAATATAAGAATACTATGCCATATTAATAGGAATATAGCAATCTAACTATATACTATATGTTCGGCTTACTACCCTACCTTAGCCTTGCGGATGGTTAAACCCTAATAGGCTTAGCATATACGTAGCGTATATATAGTGTATATATTACCTACCACAATTTTTTTGCTTTAACGTTAAATGTTTAATATAGGTATATTCTTTTTTAAGTTCCTAAACCCCATATTTAACAAGTAGATGTAGGTATTAAATATCTACCCTAGTAGTTATTAATAATAAAGGCTAAGCAATGTGCTATAGTTTAGTATTACTGCTGCTAGAATAACCGATAAACATTATCTATATATAATAAGCATATATTACGTATACGCTGGCTATATGCGCACTCCATATTAAGAAAACATTATTAGTCTACTTTTACTATATACACGTTCTTATGTACTAGGATAGGTACACTACTACTATAATTATAGAATACCGTTGTAGTAGCTATATATTATAAGTATTTACCTAATATATATAGATAATGCTTACTTCTCTATACTTTGCTTAAGCTTTTTATTAACCTCTACTGCTTGGTATGGACGACTGCTACGCTTTTAAAGGTTATTAATTAATTTAAGCTTAACCCTATTATATGCGGGGCATATATAGAGGACATCCTTATAAGCGTGCTCGTAGTATTTAATACCGCTATATTTAAATGCTTAATAAAATACTTTTCTACTCTTCTAATTATTGTTTTCTCTAAGGAGTTATAGTTGTATAACTTTAGGGTTACTAATTTTATAAAATAAAAATTAAATCTACTAAAGGTATAAGTACAGTATATACCTAGCATATATATTACATACCTTTAATATATACTGCTTAATAACCTTACGTACTGTTTCTTTATCTACATCTATAGATAGCAGAGGTATTACTTTATAGATAAAATATACAATTCCTTCTTTTCTAGTTGCTAGATATTCTGGCATTATAATATAGTCTATTACCTCTTGGATAATAACTTAGTGCTTACTATTAGAGCTAATAAGTGCTCTATGGTCTTAGAGTATACTCTAGATATTCTCAGCATATATATAGCCTATGTATAGTGTTATATATAGTCTTACCTTAGAGAGACCTATATAAAATAGAAACCACTATTATATACTATCTTAACCCTTACCCTCCTTGCCCTCCCTACCCTTTTTATCTTCGATACTCTTTCTACTAATTATATTATCTTAAGAACTATTGTCTTTATATTTAATATTAGGTACGCTCTAATGTACCTACGTATCCTTAGCATATGCCTAGTATATAATTGTGCATACTGACTTATAGACCGTTTAGCCACCCTACTATACTCTTATTTACTTTAGTATAGTTTTCACTTATCATTAGTATAGTAAGGCATATATAAATGCGGTTGTATATATATAGGTATAAATATATATATATATCTGTGTCTATGTCTCTAGGTATATACGGAGCATATACTTTTAACATTTTGGTTTGTGTGTTCGCTTAAGTTAAATATAGCTACCAATGCGCGTTCTATATAGGTAAAAGTGTAGTACCGCCGACCTTTTTCCGGGGGCTCCATCGGTAACCACGCTCAGCTTTCGCCGACCCCCATTGGTGACCACGTTCAACGTGTCCGAGACCACGATCAGCTGCGACCCGCATCTATACAGATTCCAGCAATCAAATACCCACCGCAATGCCTTCTAATCGTGCTAGAATTTCTGCAGAAAGAATATGTGTTAGAAACCTCATATTGAGCGACTCAACTTCAAAGAATAAGCTTATATATTAAAATACTATGGGGTTTGGCCTCTATCAAAAGCTTAGTATTCCTGAGTACGGGCGTTAAGTTCAGCTCAATTGATTGGCTGAATCTTATCGATAACGGTTGAGCCCGAATTGACATGCTAAGGGATAAGGCCTACTATAAAAAGAATAACCTAAGTTCCTATTAGATACAAATAAGTTTAATTTAAGAATAGAGGAAGTACAGGTGGCGGGGAGCCGGAGGATATAGAGGGCCCGCCAATAGAGAAGTATAAAGAAGTTAAGGAGCAGCAGCTAGAGGTTAAAAATATAAAGAGGATAACAATATTACATTAGGAAAATGTTCGCAGGCTGAAATTCAAACTACCTCTCAAGTAAAATTAAATACTGTCAACTTCGTTAATTGGCTGCAAATGGCTGTAGTTTACGTATTTGACGTTTTTGACACCCGGCCTGCGCTGTTGGCGCATTGGGGTAATAAAGGTCGTGCAGGCAGGTGCACGGCGATGCCAAGGCCTAAGTCGAACAAAGTCCCCTCGAGCAGACTTCTCCTTCCTCACCCTTCCTGCCAGCAATGGCATCCATATTTAAATCTTTTCCTATCCTGAGGAGAGCAGCCCCGCACCTCTCCCGTGAGTTTTTTACTTGTCAAGCATGCGGCAAAGCCTCACCACCGCCTGGATTTCGCCCACAATTTAAGTCCGTCTGGCGAACTCCCTTTCTCCAAGCTTTTAGATCGCAAACCACCCAAGCTCCGAAGCATGCTGTGGATAATACCACATCGCCCCTAGGGGCTTTAAGCAGTACAATTAGCGTCGAATCAGCTGCGAATCGTGCAAAGCCGAGGTCAAACTCTTTCCCAGAGATCAGTGACAAGGCTGCGGCATACTGGCTTTTAGGAAGCGCAGCAAGCGTCTTTGGAATAGTAGTATTTGGAGGATTAACCAGGCTCACAGAATCTGGGTAATTATGAATATATGTAATTTCCATGACTTCCGCTAATGCCAGTCAAGTCTCAGCATCACAGAATGGCGTCCGGTTACCGGGTCACTCCCACCCATGAGCACAAAAGACTGGGAAGCCGAGTTTGCTAAATATCGATCGTCGCCTGAATTTGCGCTCCTAAACCCTAACATGACGCTCCCCGAGTTCAAGCAAATATTCTGGATGGAATGGGGACACCGTCTCTGGGGACGCATAATTGGAGTGACTTTCGTCCTTCCCACTATATACTCCATTGCCCGGCGACGAGTCTCTGTGCCAATGGCTTGGAAACTGGTTGGAATATGTGGATTGATTGGGTTCCAGGGTGCAATTGGCTGGTGGATGGTTAAGAGCGGCTTACACGATGATCTTTTTGCCCCAGGAAGCCATCCCCGCGTAAGCCAATATCGTCTCGCCACCCACCTTGGTGCTGCCTTTATTGTTTACACCACTATGCTTCTCTCGGGTCTTTCAATCATACGTGAACGCTCACTCCTCGCCAACCCTGAAGCAGCTCAGAAGCTTTTTGCGACCTTAAAACATCCACATTTACGAGTCTTCCGTCGCTCTGTGACTGCGCTTTCTATTCTTGTTTTCATCACAGCCATGTCCGGTGCCCTTGTCGCCGGTCTTGATGCTGGTCTCATCTATAATGAATTCCCATACATGGGAGTCGGCCTTACACCACCCAAGAAAGAGCTCTTTGATCCATTTTACAGCCATGTTCCAGACCAATCCGACCTCTGGTGGCGCAATATGCTTGAGAACCCATCCCTTGTCCAACTCGATCATCGCATCTTGGCAATGACCACCTTTACGGCAGTCATGAGTTTGTTCGCATACTCACGGTACTCGTCCCGCGTCCGTGCTATCCTCCCAGCAAATGCTAGGAAGGGTATCATGGGTACTGTACATCTCGTGTGGATGCAGGCTGCGCTTGGTATAAGTACGCTCATTTATCTTGTTCCCACATGGTTAGCTGCAACACATCAGGCAGGCAGCCTCGCGCTCTTGACAGGTGTGTTGATACTAGGAAGCAGATTATCAATGCCGCGTCGCGCGGTCAAGTTAGTGCAACAAGCAGCCAAAAGTCAACCTACAGGCGTGAGTGGCTCCAGGAAGCGCGGAGCTGGCCTAGGAATTAGGGGAATTAAGCAGAAGAGAATGTAAAGTGAGATTCAACGCTTGCGTATGTCACTACTTAGCTATTGATTTAGCTGGCTGTATAATATTTGTAAATATGTAGAAAGATTCCAGGGCTTCTGCAAAGGCCAGTATGAGAGCTTTTAGTTAGGTCTTGGTCTCAACCCCGCTTTCTATCCTCCAGACTTCACTTGCAAGTCACACCATAATGATCGAAACACCATTTGCTATTTTCTACTAGACGCTTCCTAGAATCTCGAAGGATTGGCTTCCATTCCGATTGACAGTACTTTTTATCTATTTCTCAGTAAACTATCTCTGAAGTTGCGGCCTGCTCGAGGTAACTCCAACACTCGAAAATATCCATACTCTTTTTACATCTCTACGACTTTGTGCCATAAGCCTTCACTAAATTCCTTATGAAGCTTTCTTCACCAACTTCCCAATACTACCACCTTCCAAATTCTTCGTACCTTGTTAGCCTCGCCTATTCCCCCACCTAACAACGTCACAATCATCCATCATCCATTTTCCCTTGGGTCCTTTCTCAGCTCTGTCGCCAAACACCTACCATCACTCCATTATATAAACTCATCTTGCCACTCCCTCACGAAAATTCTCTAAACTATGTCTCTTTGCAAAATGTTCACAGACCAACCGACTTCAACTCAAACTCAAATCGAAAACACGATTGCCCGAATTGAATTTCGCTGGAACGACATGCCTCCGACCGAGTGGGTGCCAGAAGGAATCTATCCTCGAGCTCGGCATACTGATGGGACTATTTCGATGGAACCGGAAAAAGATCCACATAATTGGGGCCTAAGGATCCTGAAGCACATGCGTAACCTGTCATCAAATACACAAGGAAGTCTAGCCCTAGCGCAGAAGTATCTGATGGAGGCAGTTGAGAATCGGCGTGCTAGAAACTCGAGTAAAGCTTGTTATCTACAGCCACAGGACATTCAAGGGGCGGTACAACTCTTGTGTGAAAGATATGTCCCGCTCCGAGAAGATAGTTGTGAGAGAAGCGCTTCTCCCGTACGATCGGACTCAGAGGTTTCGGAGCCGCCTCAACGAAGCCAAAGAAAGCGGCTTCGTCGAACTTTGGGGAATCCCGAGGACATGTCTCTTGAACCAGTTAGAGCTAGGAGCAACTTGGCTAGAGCGTCTCCTCCAGCCGTCACTGCCACCAAGACAGATACCACAGATATAGGACCCCGAGAACCTGCTACTGTTCCCGATCTCAAACAAGAATCAGATCATGCTAATGCAGTCACTAAACCGCAACAGAGTTTTCAAGTTGAAGGCGATGCAGATGAAAGAATCCTCCGTCTCCAGTTAGAGGTAGCACAGGGGGAGGTAAAAGCTGCCAATATCAGAATTAAACTGGCGAGAGCAGAGCAAGCCAAAAAATTGTAAGCTTCTTCACGGAAAAAGCCCCATAGATCATCTCTCTGAAAATTTTAACCTAATGTACAGCCCGGGTTCTGCCGCCCATCCGTACATCATCGACTGATTCTTTTCTCTTGCTATGCCAATCTAAGAGCGAATCACATGTGGCTCTCGAGACCATCTCAGAAGCCCGAGAGTGGCCAAGGGTACGTTCGATAACTTTTTTTGGCCAGGTCGACTCCACCAGGTGGGTGCAATCTGCAGGGTGTAAGCGCCTCTTCTAGACACCAAAGCAGGGGTGTTTTCCGCCTGGTAAAAGGCGTTCGTTCTGTAGGTGATTCGCCAAAAAAGAGCGTCGCCAGATAGAAATGGCGGTGAGGAGGCTAATAGTTATATAATCCTCCTAGGACATTAAAAGGCCCTATATAGAATAATTAGTTAGAGCCTTATTCATATATTAACTATAGTCTCATAAATAAGGTTCTAATTACCTATAGGCCGTAGCTAGGAGTATAAAATACTTAACTTTTATATTAAATATTTATACCTAAAATCTCTAATTACTACTTTTATATTACCGCTACTATATTCTCTTATTACTAGTTTATTTCCCGCTTATCTACCCTATATAATTTTATAAATTTATCAGTATTTAAATACTCTTTACTTATATAACTAGAGTCTACTTTATTTAAGTTTTAGTCGTTTATATTTATAAAGTTATAGATTGCTATTAATACCTATATAATCTTAAGTTAGGTCTTTAAACTATAGCCCTTACCGCCTTTATTCAGTATAAAAAGCAAGCCAATTGCGACGTGTCCCGCTCCACGTCGCTAAATACTCTTATATCTTTAGGATACTAAATACTTATTTAATTATATTTCTTAAAGAAGCGTAGTATAAGTTAAATGGTTTCTTTTTTATTCTTTAACCTCTTATTTACTTTTATCTATTCCTTTAAATAATATTATACCTTTAATATAGAATAAATCCTATAGGATTATCTACAGTTGTAACGTGTCCCGCCCCTACGTCGCCATACGGCCAAAAAGACACAGAGTGCTTGCGAACTTGTTGCAAGCGCGGCGGGATCTAATATATATACTCTTACAATAGTATAGCTAGCGTCTACTAGATAATAGCGGCCTAAAGGTATATAAAAGCTACTATCCTTTATAAAAGTAAATATATAGCTGCTATATATAGAGCCTTTCTATCTAAGTATAATTAATATAAAGTATATATTAAAATCGTATACTATACTAGTTAGGAACTAATATTAATATATATTTATTATTCATTGCTTAACGTCCGATTCGGATCCCTATTGGGCCCACGCGGACTACTCCTTTTATATATGTAGGGAGAAAACTCTGTTTGAGAAAACCCCGTGATCCGTCTCCCTACCTTTTGGGACTCGCCTGCAACTATTTAATATTAAAAGGTTTTTTGTATACCTAATAAGCATATAAAGTAGTAATATTATAACTAAAACGCCTATATATACTATAGCTAATATATAAAGCTTTATAGTTAATATTATATTAGATTATACAATAGGGAGAATAGTTTAAAAATATTATAGAGGGTAGAATTAATTAACTAGGTTATATTAATATTTTACTAGAGCTCCCTCTTTAAAATAGCAAGTTTAGGTAGAATTAATTTAGGTAGACTACCTAAGTAGCTTAAATTGCTAATAAAACTTGCTGCTATACCAGATTTGGGAGTGTAATTATGATTAGCGCAAACGCCTCTACCTAGCCAGGTAAAATCTCCTTTTTCGCTGCCAAGATGGCTAATCTACCCAAAATCCACCTGAATGGATAGTATGCATTAGGTGGATATCGATATTGGTAGTCCGTTCGTGACCAAGTGGCCCAGGTAGCCCAGGTAGATTTTTAGAGCGCCCACTTAGTGGAGTCGGCCTAACCAAAAAAAAAGTTATCGAACGTGCCCCAAGCTGATAATGAAGCTATGGAAAGTTCAGCACGACGAGTATGTGTAGTCTAGCCCCTAGCAGGTCACACAAATAAACTTTTTTGTGCTACCTAGGAAATTCTGGGCTTGTTCTGCAGGTGTAGTGGTGCATTAGCGCCTATATTTATTTCTTGTTCCTGTACCTTGAGTGTTTGAGTTTTGATTGGAGGTGAGAAGAGAAATCGAGTCAGATTAGATCCTTTTAGTACTAGCCACGGAAACGGCTGCGCTACTAGGCGATTTATGACGCTAATGAGCTGTGTGGCTAATGTTCAGCTACCACAACGAATGGAGGAGAGCTGAGTAGCGAATCAGTTCCGAAAAGCCTCCCTGCGCCACAAGCCACAGCGACCGCTCCGGCTCGTCCCCATTACAGGTACTATGCACAGCTACAGAAAAGAAACATAAATGCATATTCAGCGCTAAGGTGTATGTCGCCTCTTTGACCCACAAATAATGATATCTAATTACAGGCGACGGTTGACAACTGAGCATTGTCTCAGCGACAGCAGATACACAAATTGCGGGAAAAAGAATCGTTAAGTTGGAAATTTGTTCTAGACCTGGGTCATTAAGCGATGCAGAGCTTCCCGTATCTATTGCTGCCATCATTGGACAGAGCTCGAGAAGCCTGTGCTGGACTTAGACAACTACATTCCTGGGAGTAAAGTAAAGTAATAAAAATGGAGCTTGATAGATTAAGATTGTAGCTTTCGAAACCTCGGAGACCCAACAGTAGCCTCTCCGCGTTATCATATTCCATAACTGAACTAGATATAACTCTGCACCGACGCGTAGCATAAATCCCGGTGCGTGAAGTTGGAAATCTCAAAGACGGAACTAAAGGGAGACTTTTACTTTCCCGAACTAGTGCCAGAGGGCTAGGCTTCCTCAAAGACATTACACATGGCTGCTGCAACTTAGGAACCACGTTACCCGTGATGCGGCTGTTATCTAACAGCTAGCCACTGCGGCTCAATGGCGTCAATGAAACTACATGCTTCTGAGCAATGAGCATTAAAATCTTCTCAAAAATCCGTTGTTGATTTCGCTTCACTAAAATAATTAGATCCGAGCTTCTGCAACTCCTCTTTTTTGGAAATATTGTGGTGGGCTGAAAGGTAGATTAGCCAAAGAAACTAGGAATACCGCCACGGATCGGGGCTTCCGGCTCGCATTTACTCGTACGCGCGCGAAATATTCTCAATTCTGAGGTTTCTGGCGCTCAAACCCAGGTTAGACGAGGGTCGGCCATGCTCCACTTCATACTGAGGAGACTGATCACTTACTCAGGACAAGAGGATCCAAAATCCTTTAAGAATGCGTATTCCTACCTTCTGAATCCATTACAGCACTCGCACAACAACCTTCAGCAATATCATATCTTCATTGCGGCATCGATTTATCTCCACAAAATAATTCTAAGCCTTTACCATGTCTCCTATATCAGCTACTCAGAGTGCCCCCCTTGAAAGCATTGGCTTAGTGGGCCTTCGAAACACAGCAACGAAAAATAAGTTGACGGACACTATTGTTCCGCTCTGGGATCTCGAATCCACCAGCAACAAGGTCCCCTCTGCCGAATCCTTCAGTTTCACTAACGCTGGCGCCGAATCGGTTGTTGGGGACGATGAGCGTCAGAAGGTCCCGCCTCAGCATTTCATGCCTGGTGGAAAATACCGCTGTGAGTACTCCTATAACCGTAGAAAAATATGTACTGACAAAGCGATAGCAATTGTCAAGCTCTTCTGCCGTTATGAGAAGCAAAAGCCTAATGCTAAATGGCCGATTGCAACAGGGTGGCTGATCCGCCCAGATCTGCTCGTGACTGCTGGTCACTGTGCGTTCGATTGGGGTCATAACTTGGGCCAACTTGCCCAAGTTAAGGCCTACATTGGATATTCTGGTCAAGGATCAATCAACGATCCTAAGGCTGGTGTTCAATTTCGTTTCGGCAAAAGAGTTGCTACGACTTTGGAATGGCTCACGGCCAAAGGCAATCGAAACTTCGATGTCGCTTTTATCCAACTTGAAGCACCTTTCACCGGTATCGAACCTTTCAAATTCGCCGATACCCCTGTCCAGGGATCTTTGTCTATTGGAGTCGTCGGTTATCCAGGCGATTTGAAAGACAAGGCAGGTGAGCCAGGAGCGGAGATGTACGAAATGTTTCTGCAAACGAACTACAACCTTGCCGAATCACAGTGGAGAATGTTGGAGTACAAGATCGATACTTTTGGCGGTACGTATTATCGCAGATAGTTCTGGCGTAGCACTAACAGTACAAGGAAACTCTGGATCCCCAGTTTTGCGCGAAAACGACCACGTTGCTATTGGAGTGCACGTATATGGAGGAGACCCGAACTCTGCGTCAGTAGTTGGAATGTATGGCAACCCGTTCCTGGACTATGTGGCTGCGTTCGACCTGCATGCGCGCAAGGTCCAGCTTCCTGGCGCCGCTTCGACTCCCGGCATCCAGTATGTGACCGTGCCAACGTCAAAGACTCCAGATGTTCTTAAGGGCCCTGTCGACCTCACCCATGGTGGTATCGGTAGATTCACCCGTGAGCACGGCTTTGACCATTCCAACTACAGTAGCGATCAAACGGCTAACTACGGCCACAATGGTACTCATAACTTCAATGGGAACCATTATGGCAACGGATACCATCATAGCGGAGGCCATCACGATGAAGGTCATCATAACCGAGGTCATGAGTCCTATGTCAGCCACTCAGGCCACTACGGAAACAAACATAGCCCAACGATAAACGTCACACAAAACCATGATCTATACAGCCATCCACGCAAAGTTATTTCATCCGGTCGCTCTCTCGACGAAGAAGGGTTCTTCGACTTCTTGAAGCAAGGTGTGAAGATCGGTGGCCCGCTCCTAAACGGCGTCCTCAGCGCGGGATTGCCTATGGTGCTTGGCCCTCTGGGCGGCCCCGTTGGCGCGTTAGCTAGCGTTGCTATCTCCGCTGCGGGCAAGCTCGCTGAGTCCCACACAGGCGCCGAAAGCTTTGGCGATCCAACTGAAGGAGTGGCTGAACGTGCCATCCTCGCTGAAGCGGCTTTCACGGCTATGATGAAGATGGACAAACAAAAATTGGCCGAGGAAGGCTTCTTCGACGACATGAGGAAGGTTATCAGCAGGGTCGGCTCGGTAGTTAAGAATGTCGCGCCAAAGGTCCTAGATGTAGTTGCGGAGCCGACACTGCGACTAGCTTTGGATGCGCTCCAGAAAGGACCGCATGGGGGCGCTGAAGGATTTTATGCTCCTACAGGCGGAGCGCTTATCTCAGGCGGAGCACCTGCCCCAGGTGGAGCTCGACGACCTCACACTGGTGGAGCCCGGAAGTCTCTTCATCTGGCTGCCGACTCTGGATCTGAGGCTTTCATGGCTCGTCTAGCTGCTGCCAGCAGCGAGGATTCTGAGGGATTCTTCGACTTCCTTGGCGGGATTGCTTCCAAGGCTATCAAGAGTCCTGTTCTCATGGAGGTCGCCAAGAATGGCCTGCCTCTATTGCAGCATATTCTCACAGAGTCCGACATTGGGGATGAAGCCCCACCTGTCATGGCGCCTATGGAGGGCCTACGCGAGCGTGCTGTGCTCGGTGAGGCTGCTCTGCAGGCTGCCATGAAGGCTCCGCAACATATCCTTGAAGAGGAAGGATTCTTCGATATCATGGCCTCCGTGGTTCGCAAGGTTGGCCCTGTCGTCATGAAGGCTGCTCCTCAAATTATTAAGGCTGTTGGCCCGGTTGTCTCTGGTATCATCAAGCAGGGAAGCGGCGCAGAATCCTTGGCTGTTCCACGCAGTGGCCTGCGCAAGATACCTTCGAATGTCTCGCTGCGTGGTGATGCGTCTGGTTTCGGCGCCAATGGCGACTTCTGGAACTATGCTCACACCGTACACTCCAAAGGCGAATCGTTTTCGACCTGGTAAAGCTCGAGGCATGTTGTATGAGAGGGCGGCCGCAGTGGTGTAGATAATGTAGCTGTCGGGTATGCGGACTAAAATGTAGATAGCTTTTGCTAAAAGTACACTCATTCATATATAGAAACGCTTGGTGAAAATGCTACTCCGAGGAATTCCTGCGAGCTTAAGGCCTTTATGACAGAAACAATATGAGTGAGATGGTTCCCAGAGGTGAATACCTTTCTTTCTTCGAAGAGAAATGCACAGCTATTCGTTTGCATAGAAGCGTATTAAGACTTTTTGAGCAAAATACTCATCGGGAAAGCCTAGAAACTCATCCAAGCATTAAACAGTCCATTCAATCCTCTACTTGATCCCCATCTCTGCAATGTAGCTGTCGCGAGCATCATTTGTTCAGCACTTGGACTGACCAAAGCCACAACAATAAGTGGAAAGGCGCAACGCATGGAGCCAAAGCTAACGGGGCGATAAGGTTCGAGAAGTGTTACAATTTGGAAGACGGAAGTAGCATTTGACGTTGCTTGCTGTGCGTAGAAGTTCGGGTTTGAGATTAATATGTTAGGCAACGAGCAATGGTGGAGGACCCGATGAATGATCAGACTTGCGGCATGGTACATGGAGGCAATTAGTGCAGCGAAGCTATCGTTGAATACTAATGGTGTTGAGAAAATCTTCAATTTAGGGCTTAGGCCCTCAGCATTTGCCATTGGTATATTGTCCGGTGTTGATCTCACGTAGTTGTGAAGATAACTTTTTTCAAAGTCTCTCCACCAACTACCGAGGGCATTTAATAGATGTGCCCCTTTTTTTTCGGTGGAGGCTCGAGCACTATTTGTCCCTCATTTATTTCCAGAGAACTCTGTTAGGGACTGTTGCTCTTCAAAATACGCAAGACAGTTCGGTATAGCTAGCAGTATATCAGTAAGGAGAAGAAGTGGCTGCTTCGGTTGTTCGGTGAATGGAAGAGTTCACCACTTTGGTGAGGAGAAAACCGATGGTTTGTTCAATATTACAGATATCGATGCCTATAACCGTCAGTTTTTAAGCATACGAAACTTTCGAGAAAGAGAAATGCTGACATTAGTAACTCTCATCGCTTTGAAAAGCTGGTGAGCCACTCCGTAATGCAGTTGCTGGGCGCTCTCATTTCAAAGATTTTTGCTACAGCCGCAAGATGCTGAAAGACACTCATCGGCGTTGTGCCCGTAAAGACTTCATATAAGGAAAGAATGATCGGGACGAGAACTTCTTCGATGTCTGGTGTGACCGTTTCATCAAGTCTAGATAAAGCCGCCCGTTGGCGATTGAGCCCAGAGACGTATCACCGGTAAGAATCAGTCTGAACTGGTAAGTCTTTATGCAGTTTGGCGTAAAATGCCATCAACGTTGCGCGTACGGAGAGCTTGAGTGCCGGCTTTGTGGATGACGATAGAAATCCGGGAAGCTGAGCAATCCATGTCTACATATTTGGATCCGGAAATGGTCGGAGCCCTTTGTGGAGTTCGACAAAGTGAGATACAAATGCTAGCTCAAATATTTCAGCAAGTGATGTTTGATAAACTGTTGGTAGTTGGTACTGCCAACGAATTGTAGCTATCCCTTGACGGTAGCGTCCTACGAGTAAGTGGTCCGTGCGTAAAGGCTTTGAATTCCTGGGTACAGGCACTAAATTCAGCTCCTCCAATTGGCCAGTTCTTGTCGATACCGTTAGGACGCAAATTACCATGCTAAGGGATACAAGGGTGTGGCCGGAGCGGGTCGGCCACCCTCCCTGCTCGCAGTGGTGATAATCTAGTGCCAAATCACGTTCCTTACAATTAGATATTATCCGTAAGCATGCAGCACTTTTTAGGCCTTCTTCAGCTAGATGGGACCGAAGTATCCCGTGCGCAACCGGGTGGTGTCCACTGTCCAGGGTCTCCCACAAGCGCCCTTTTTCCTGGGAGACCAAGTATAAGAACTTCTCAGCGCCCCGAACCGCCTGTCTCCCTTTTGAACCCTCCTTCTATCTCATCCCACCAATCATCTCTTGCTCGCTGAATATCACGCCTTAGTCATCGCCATTTCTGCCTAGCCCGCCGAGCGTCGCCCCTTTCGCCCTTCTTCGCTAACAAGCCAGTCATGGACAATTTCCCGGACGCCTTCCACGTGAATTTCACAAACGCAGCCCACGCTGACTTTGGCGAAATGCAATTGGACGACATGGTCATAAGGTGAGTTAAAAAAAAAGCTAACGCTAAAAAAAGGGCAAATCTCGAAGGCCAGGCTGGAGGTCATCCCCTCCATCAGGCCTCAACCTTAGCGTGGCGACGCGAACACCCACAAGATTACCTTCACCGGCAACAGCCCGTCGGCCAGTTTCTTGACCAATTACCATGTCAGATACTCGGCCACCTCCCTGTCGATTTGTTCCCTGATCTGCTTTCTGGTTTGCTCCCTGAGCCGACTACTGGCCCGCTTCTTGACCCATCCCTCGGCCTGTTCCATGAGCCAGCCTTTGACCCATCTCTCGCTCCATACAACAGCGAAACATCATTCTATGAGGGCCCTACCAATTCTGGCCGGTCGGAGCTTGCTTCTGGAATGCCTTTCCTTGGAGGAGCTTTGGCTCCTGTAGAAACCTCCCAGGGGGCGATTGGGGACCCGTCTAGACAGGAAGACTTACCAGCAACTTCTACAAATCTTCGCCTAGTCCCTGGACATTCTACTGCAAGTTTAAGCGAATCCGTTAACGACCAGACTAAGACCATAAACACAGAAGGATTAAAATGCAAATGGCCTGGATGCCGCTCGAATAAAACTTTCAAACGGAAGTACGAGTATAATCGGCACATGAAGAAGCATACCCAAATCGTCAGCCTCCCATGTCCAGTCGTGTATTGCCCTCGCCAAGGCTCCCGTTCCTTCTATAGATGGGACAAGCTCTTTGATCATCTGCGTACAGGCCACACTGAGGACGAAATATGTAGGTGCCTTGTGGACGGCTGCACAGCACCGCAAATGCCGCTCAGCCTCTTGCGTCTTCACGCCCGTTACCACGATGTCGACATCAATAAACACCCCAATCTAGCCACCAGCTGTGATTTTCTTAAGGTGCTCCGCTCGTTCTCGATGGCGCGCAAATGCGACCTGAAGAAGTGCAAGCGTTGGTTCGGCGCTGACGAAGCAGGCCACCTCCAGGAACATCTCCTTCGGCATCCCTTGGAGGACCGTTGTTCTCAGAGCGACGTTATCAGGAAGATGGGGTATGATCCCATCACCACAGAGATTATCTGCCCGCTCTGCGAACGGTCCTTCGCCGATTCCGTGCAATTCGTCTCACATCTCGAAAATGCACACCTCACGACGGACTCTGCCCACTGGCTCAGCTTCAAGCGCCATGTCCCCGCGGACTCTCCCACCGCTACTCGCTACATTTGGCGAGGCTGGGAGAACAAGGACGGCCCATCTGAGGATTGCTACTGTCGTTACTGTGGCGACTACGCTTCGAGCCAGAGCAGCAAGTGGATTGACCATCATCTCGGGCTTCTGACAATGTCGAATGAAATTACGGTTGCCAGGGCGCGCATTCTAAGACTGCTGCCCACATTTGCGGATCATCCTGTTTTCGAGGCCGACATGCCAACTGTTCACCTTGCGGCATGATTAGGCACAGGTGTAGTAGAGAAGTGGTCAGCTGTTTGACTGATGCTACGACATGTGAGTTGGGATACTGGCACAGCTCGACGCTTTGATGTAATGTTTTCATCCCAAATTTGTCCGTGTTCACTTTTTCGTTTTATAGGCTTAGCGTTTCCCTTGTGAGTTCACTTCCGCTAGTCCTTCTGCTTGGTTTCTTTAACGTTAACACTCAAACAAACCGGCCCTCCAAGCCTTATCCCAAAAATTTAGCTAGCAATTCGATATTCCAATACATCTTTCAATTTCCAATCTCAAATGGGATTTCTAGAGCGGGTATTAACTACAACTTGGATGATTGGACCCAAGGTAGGTGGCTCGAAAAGGCTTCAGGCCTATTAATGAGGAAGAGAGTAGCGACTTGATTAGATGCGCCGTAATACGTCTGCGGTATACGAACAGACTAACCCGTGGAAATAGAGGGCTTAGAGGATTTGCCTTCGGTAGAATAGTGTGGTTCCTGGAAATTTGGGTCTATCGGAGTAGAAAGCTGAGAATGGTTAGCTAGTCGAAGGTTGGGGATATTGACAGTCAACGGGATACTGATAAATTGGAACCACCAGAGGAGCCTGAGGCCAGCTACGTGGCGTTCAGGCTGTGAAACTAGTGCAAATGTGGAAATAGCTGAGCTGTATATGTTTACGAGTCTTATGAAAGTGATTGGGCACTGGATCATCGCCACTGCGAGCAGGGAGGGTGGCCGACCCGCTCCGGCCACACCCTTGTAGTATCGCTTAGGCACATCAAGTGGGGCTAAGAAAGGGCTAACACCGAAATGTGGAAGTGTGCTTGTGGAGCATTAGAATATAACTCAATATTGAAGTTATTTTGCCGTGCATAGCCACAGTCTAGGCCCAATTGAGGACTCGGCTCCGAGAATCGTTAAGTTCATTATGGACGAGTTCAATAGTTGTTTTTCTTTTTAGGATTTTACCGGGTCTAGTCCTCCTAGATCTAGTTGCCGCTGAAGGCCGCTCTGGGCCCGCTTTAGTCTCGCTGGCGGATTTAGCTTCTCGGATTTCGCGTAAATCGCACAAAATGTGTCGTAAAATTTGAATTTTTATCTGCTGAGGGGTTTTAACCTCGTGTCGTGTCTTGTAGTCGTTGGTGATTCTCGAATACGCTCGAAGTCACCTAGGCTCATAACTATTGACCGCTAATTGGCACCGAAAAGACCGGTCCTATTCACAGCGCCAATTAGGACAATATATAGCTTCAAATTCCAGTCGACAATATGTGCTGTCACAGCATCTTGAACCAATGGACGTGTTAACATCATACCTCATCGCTTATCATAACATAACATAATGGCTTCGAATCAAACTGCAACCATTGCTACCGAAAGATTGAAGAGTGTTACTTCATAGTAATGCAGAATAATGAAAACATCCCGGATCTGGAAATTCCAAATAGCGCCAGTAATACGGGTGCGTCTGATAAATACACCACTCTATCACAATGGCACTCTAAGCCTTCGGAGCTTCGCGTAATGTGTTGGAGCAGGAGCAGCGGGCTTACTTATGGCGTATAAAATGAAGAAGTTGTGCTTGTGTGCTATGAGAAGAACCCCCATATTGGAGGCACGTGGTATGAGAACCGATACCCAGGCTGCGCGTGCGATATGTGAGTGCCTGACGGGTTCAAAATGGCATGTTCACCGCCTTCCTCATCGGCACTAGGCGGACTTACCTCCACAAACCACTGGCAAGCCTCATTCACCATCTATTCGGGACGAAATAGTTCTTCACTACATTCTTACTATAAAGCTAACAATTCACACAGGATTCCTCCCTCCATTTCGCTTAACTTGTAAAGATGAAGTCTTCACGGTGGGCCTCCGAAGCCTCCAAATCCCCGCCGGCACCCCCGCAACAAGAACCATCCAAGCCTGAACCAGCAACGGCACAGCAGCCGGCACCAATACCAGAACCTGCACCTGTAGAAAGTACTTCAGAGTACAGAGTACAGTCCCCGTCTCCCCCAAGCTGCATTTACTAGGATTCTAACATGTTTTGTATTCACAGACCGACGACATGGCCTACGACCCCGCCATGGACGAATTTGCCCAGACTCGCGCCCCCGATGACCTCTTTTTCGACGACGACTTCACGCCCATCCCCGAGCCCGTTGTCGAGGCGAGCCCTGCGCCTGCACCCGCACCCGCACCCGTACCCTCCGCCGCTCCTCCAACCGCACCCCAAGGCCCTGCGAACAGTGCTCGGGGACGGGACGGACACCGCGGGGGACGAGGACGCGGAGGGCGGAGGGGCGGGGCGCAGGCTCCCGTCCCCACAGGCCCCGCAGCAGCTGTAGCTCCAGAAGGCGCTGCGAATGAGAATAGCGAGGCCGACGGCGCGGCGGCAGAAACGGCGAAGCCGCCGCAGACACCGCATAAAGAAGGCGCGGTGCGCGGGGACCGTAGCGGGACTGGTGGCGTAAAACGGGTGTGTATCCCCTCTGGGCGCCCTTCTCTTGCACATTAAATTCAATAGACGAAGCCGCTACGCTTGTGAACAAATCTTGCTAACCCTATCCCATGTAGACCAAACTCACTGAAGCGGAGCTCTCGGAGAAAATGGCGTCTATCTCGCTCAAGAACTCGCTCCTGACAGCCGCACACGCGCGCGCTGAAGCTGACCTCGCATCCTTTGAGGCACGCGAAGCGCAAGCCGCGCAGCAGAGCGCAGAGAAGCGGAAGCAGATGCAGGCCCGCCAGAAAGTGGACCGCCAGAACCGCGCACAGATGATGGGCGAGCGCGAGAAGAATCGGCAGCGCAAGCTGGAAGCTGTCGGCGGCCGCGAGTGGGATTTTGAGAAGGAGGAGGGGTTCGGCGGTACAGGCGATGAGAAGAGAGTGGGGAGCATGAGAGGAGCGTTTGGGGGTGTGGTCGGTGGCGTGGGTGGCAATGCGCCACGCGGAGAGGTAGCGGAGGAGGATAATGCGCCACCGAGTACACCACCGCATCGCGGAGGCGAGCGTGGGGGAGGCCGGGGCCGCGGAAGAGGTGGGCGGCGGGGTGGGAGAGGCGACCACAGCAACACCCCGCGCTCCGCAGCACCCGCTCAACCACAGAAACCGCCGTCAGCATCCGACTTCCCTGATCTCCCAGCTGCTACGGCTGCAAAAGAGACTACCAGCACCATCTCACAACCCAAGGTCCTCGATTTTCCCATCAAGGGCAAGGCAACCAACAAGAACCCCACCACAAGTACGACTTCTCAACCTGCTGCAGTGAAAGCAGGAGAGGAACCTCGGCCCGCTCCACCGCGGAAGCAGGACAGTTTCGGCCTTCCGTCGCCTGCGGCGGGGAAGAGCTGGGCCGATCAGGTCGAAGGGGCGTCGTGATATGTTTTCTAAATTTTTCTTATCTTTCTCATGCCTTTTTTTGGTCTGATAATTCTACGCCTGGTTCCCTTTGCCTCGCTTTTTTCTATTTCGTTAGCTGCATCCTCTTGTTTCACAAATTGCATTGGCAAGCATGGTCATCTACTTAGGCGTTTAGCGAGAAGCATTCGAGGTTACGCTTGCTCTGAAATGTTACGGGAAGTGTTTTGGGAGAGACAGCTTAGGGCTTTCTGCTGGGTTTGCACTGTGGCCATGATTAATTTTTTTGTTACGAAAGTTTACATGTTGTGGAGAGGGAGATGTAACAGGTGACAATATCAAGACTAGAAATGGGATAGAGCAGACGGATGGCCTAGAGCGGCAAAAGAAGCGGCGGTCTCTCAAGAATGAGGCTTGGATATAGTAAAAAGACGAATTGAAAAGACGAAAAACTACGAATCGCCATTTACATTCCGATGAAATTGCTTGCATTCTAAGCCTAAAGTACAACTACATTGTCTAGTTCTCTTCTCTACTCGTCCGAGTCATACTCGTAATCATCGTCGTTCAGTAGTGCAGGATACTGCCTCGACCTAAGATCCTGCTCTAAGCCGCCATCCGACTCCGGATCAACGTAGCCTGCAAGATATGTTAGCCATACTATCATTGTAATACGCTGCAGCAGAAACATATGCAGGCAAATACTGAGAAAATAAGCATACCTGTTCCTCCAAACAAGCTCAACGCTACCGGCAAGAATATAAGCGCATGTGTTGCTGCCCACACCACCAGTGCCAACCATACTCTGAAATAGTAAATCTCAAAAATTTTACTCCGCGTAAATGCAAGCACGCAAACTCCTAACAATTTCGTGATGGTGATACCGCTAAAGACGCTTCCGCCTACATTCACCAACGCCGCCCAAGCGCGTGCATCTCTTGCTCGGAACTTATTCCGAGGCGCACGCTCCATAACAGTTCGCGACGGGAAAGTGAAAGCACGGGCAACGTGTGCACAGAATTCGACAGAGATGCCCACGCTGATAATCAGGTTAACTAGAGAGACGGCATTCAGGGAGACATTGGCCAAAGCCATGGTACCAATGATGTCGGTGATAGTCATAGCAACAGTGAGGGTAACAATAAGGCCAGTTTGCAAGGAGCCAAGGAGGATAGTAGTTACGAGAAGGATCATGGCAAGAGCAGAACCGATAAGAGCGCCAGAAAGGCGCACGATGGAGATATACTGGTCGAAGAAAATATAGAATTTGGAGTAGGCAAATACGGAAGCGCTGGTACGTTCAGAGATGGTAGATGCGATGCGACGAGCTGCTTTGTAGGCGCCAATGTAGTCACGTTGGCTACGAAGGCGCGTGTGAGAGGTACGGAAATGGGACGCCGGGATTGTAAGACGCTCTTTGTCAATTACAAGGGCATTGCCGTACGCCGCTGCTCCACCAAGCGCGCAATCACTCGAGGTAGGCGCTTCAATCCAGCGGGAGAGGTAGGAGATAAATTCTTCGCCTTCCGGCATACCGGAGAGAGTGAAGTTCCAAGGAGGGTTACGGTCCTTGAAACATGTCGTATTTTTATCGCCGCTTTTATCAACACAGCATTTGTCATTTGAAGGCTTCAACCAATAAAAGAAGTCATCCAGCCAGTTAGCAGCCGAGGCAGCAATATAGGAGGCTTCTGGTCTCTTTCTCTCTTGCTCCAAGATATTGGCTAAGGATGCCTCTTCACAAGTTGCAAAACGAGCACAGAGTTCTTGCTGATGCTCTCGTTGAGTTACATTCAATTCCCTTGTGACAAAGTACACTGGAGGACCTGCATCGAAATACTCGTAGAGGTCGTCGAAGTACTGAATGAGGTACGAGTCACTTGGGATGGCGATTCGCTGATCCAAACCCAACTCTACCTTCGGGAAAAGTCCAAGACCCGCAGTGAAGAACCCAAGAAAGATCGTGATAATGGCGACTTTGGTCCTCTTCCCAAGCAGAGCAGGGGCGTAGGTCTTGCGAATGAAGCGTTGAAGGCTACCTTCTTCGTCAACACCCTGACCAATACCTCCGTTGATGTAGCCTGAATCAGCGCGTCGGACGCGGACACACGGAAAGCAATCTGCTCGGTTTGCCTCTACTCGACGTTGATTTAGAGCTAGGACAGCAATGAACATGGTGACTTGCAATAAGGCATTAATGAATACAGCACCAGCCGCGTAAGCCGCGAAGTTACGGACTGCCGGCATGCCAACTGCGGCTCCAAGCGCAAAAGCAACGGTCTCAGTTGTCGCCGAAAGGAGGATACTCGGCCCCATCCGCCCTAGAGCTCTTCCAACGCGATCCGCTACACTGCCTTCGGGATGGCTGACATTCACACGTTCAAATTCGTGGACAATCAGGAAGATGTTATCGACTCCAACAGCCAGGACCAGGAATGGAATGACTTCGGCGATGATCAGGGTAACTTTGATGCCAGCCGCGGAAAATAGGCCCACTGATGCAGATACCGACATAAGGACAATCAAAATACCGACCACGCCAAGCATGAATTTTGATTGGACGAGAGCGTTTGCTGGGTTATGAAGAATCGAGGTAGCCACAAGAGTTGTCGATCCGAGCGCGAGAGATGCGTATAGGAACATGATTACGTAGCTTATTACGACAATTTTCGCATCGGTATTCGTCGATTTGTTCAACTCTTGCTCCAAGCTAACTTCTGTCATAAAGGAAAGTCTCAGACCTCTATCCCTTGCTTCAGCTTGAACAGCGATCATCAAGTTTTTGAGGCTGTCCTCCCAGTCCATTGCCCGTTGCAGTTCCGTAGTGCCTTCCGCAAAATTGTTCACAACCCAGGTAACAATAAGAGCTTCGGCATCGACAATACTTTTGTTCCAGTTTCCGAAAATCATTTTGGGATCTAGGGGTTGCTGGAATGTTGGTAAACAACCGACTGGCTCATCTGCACAATTCTGTAGTTTAGTTTGCCATTTCTGGGGAACTTTGGAGAAATCCCCTTGGAAGTATCCTGTGACCGACTGAACTACACAGTCGTCCCCAATGGGCTTAAAACAGACATCATGTAATGTGACCCCGTTGTTGAGAGATTTAAGACGTTGAACACGAGTTTCGACATCAAACCACCAGCCTAGAGTCTCGTAGCTTAAGACAGGTCCAGGACCATCTCTGCCTGTGTCATTCACAAGGAAAACTTGTTCTGCGCGAAAGAAAGGCCCAAATTCTGAGTCGAAAAATGCTTTCTCCTCCGCTGCGGCAGAGTTCGGAGCAACCCATAGACGGACCGGGTCGGTTTCCACAGCAAATCTAAGCCATCCCAAGCTCATCAAGACAATCACCAGTATGCTGGTAAAAATTGTGATATGCGGAAAACGAGCGCAGACACAGCCCAGTCTACTGAAAGCTTTGTCACATGCGGTGTTCAAGAAGTAGTGTTTAGTAGGTCTATCCAACATTCCGACGCTGTGGACCATATCACCCTCATCTTCATCATCACTTGGGTCGAGGCCCTGAAGAAGTCGCAAGCGATCGTTTTTGTGTTTGGTGTGCCTTTGGTAGGCGACATGACTAGAAACAGCAAGGACAAGAAGTCCAATGAATACTGAATAGACGACGATAACCGCGAATGAGAGGCACGGGAGAAGTCCTACGTAGCACTGCTTGCTTTCAGTAAGCTCCGGCAAATCTGGACAGGATCCGACGCAATCCACGCAAGCACAACGATAAGTTTCATCAGTATCGTTGCAACTCCTAACGGTCTTGTTCATCGGTGTCATATCCGGGTATTTCGCAGCATCTGGTCTCGGGAAGTTCATCTGGAACGGGCTACCAAGGAACTTTTTGTCCCCAAGGAACTTGAGGAATAGCGTAAAATCCTTTGCGCCTCCTCCGATGAAGTCCATAGCCTTTCCATTTGTAGCACCAAATTTAACATCTTTGCAGCTGTTATAGAACTCGGACCCATATTCATTCGAAACCAAATGATCCAACTCTGTAACGACGAACTTGTCTCCTATTGCTTTTGTATCTATAACGTTGATGAAAAGTGACTGGTCGGGGGAGCATGTAAATGTGCAAAAGAGATTAAAGAAGTTCTCCTTGCAGGCCGGACATGCTGCAATAAGGCTCTCTGCCCGCTTGAGGTTGCTCTGCAATGCATCAAGCTAACGGAATATCAGTACGCTGGGTGCCTTAATTATGCCAACAATGTAACTTTACCTGCTCGGAATTACAACAGACATCGGAGTCGCACCATTTAACTCCACAAATATCGACAAGTGACTCTTTGAGCTCCGCGTCTGGTCTCTCTGCTAATCCGTTATCCGGACATGGTAGTTGCGGTCCTAAAAACCCATCGCTTCCACAGTGCCCCCTGATGGCACAGCGTCCTTTCTCGTGTTTCTGAGTTAAGCCATCATCCGCAAGAACTGTTATAAATAGGAGAGTAAACAGCAATGCTGCTACTACTCTCCAACTCCTACTCGCATTCTTCATCCCTAGCTTTGTTCGCTGGCTGCGGGCGAAGCGCCCTGGCCGGACAAGTTGCACCGGGGTCGGAGTGTTGATCTGTCAAGCAGGATACTGCAGCGTTCAAAGGGCTTCCAGGGCTCCGCAATATGATTAGGTGAGGGGATGGAAACAGTTCAAATAGTGTCCTCCAAAGACGAGGGCACTTTCAAGACCACTTGGATGGTTTTCAACAGTTTAGGAGGTTTGAAGTAAGCTCCGAGGTCTTTGAACGTCGAGTTATTTCCAAGCTCAACAACAAGGAAGTGATTTAGATGACAGACAATACAAGTAGGAGGTATGGCAGGCCGGGGGGTATTTTGTGGATGATGCAGAGATGACTGTGGTAGAGAGCGTTGAGGCAATTGTTGTTGTTGCGCCACGCCGAAACGCAGGCACACTGATCGTCACATCCTTTGGCGACGTCACCAGGTCACCTCGCGTGCTCGCTTAATCCGGCAATCTGGGAGGTCAACCCGGCAACAATATACTGTGTGCACAGAATCCTGGAAGGCTTATTAAGCCTTGCCAGCTATAGCAGGAATGGAGGTAATTCAGGATGTCAGAGGCTGAGGTCTCGATATTCAATGGTGTCCATCGCCGGCTTTTCAATTCAATAATGAAATCATCAAAATAGGCCTACACGCTGACTTAGAATATCCGGGAAGCAACAAGTATAAGTTATCCTGCAAAGCAGACATTAAATAACAAATAAATCATTAGGCCATCGGCATCAGGGAGTTCGTAATTAAGCACCACCTAATTCCCATAGTTATCCCCTGTCTCAAATATGAAGGCTAGCGACGTTTGACACGATCACATTGTAACTATCCGACCTGAAACCATCAGCAAGAAGGGTTGCACTCGTTGCATAAAAGTTCATCAGCTGCTGGCCTGCGCTCCACTGCGGCCAGTTCATATAGCCTGATCCGGTGTTTGGATCTAAGCCATAAAGGAAGGAGAAGTAGTACGAATGAATAGATGCAGACGCATAATTAGGCGGGATACCGTAGAAAACTTGAAGAAGGTCACTGCCATGGAATGTGCCTAGGATAGGTGTCCCATAATCGTATGAGGCTAGATATGACCAAGAGAGAACGTCAGGATTGATAGCTGAGCTAATTTCTAAGAACTCACGGCGAGTAAGCGTAAACGTCAGGTCACCGAGGATGGCTGCCAGGCGCTTGAACTGAGGATACCTCAATAAAAATTTCCGACCCAACATGTGTTCACCTAGATAAGTTAATTAAAATCATACTTAAAAAAGCCTGTTTCCTTCTCTAAAACCTAGGTATACTTTAATGCTACAAAACGTTCACAGTCCAAATCTAAAGTTAGTATAACCAGTTATAAGTTCCATAAACAATCGATTCAAGACGAACCAAAACTTAAATAGACAAAAACCGGATGCACCTACAACAAGGATCGCTAGGGGCATGTGGTTCTCTGCCCGTTTAAAGAGCCGCGTGCATGCCAGAACTTATGGCTGACCCAATAAGACTTTCGTTGCAAAAGCCGAGGATGCGGCAAATACTTAGATGTGTTAGTCCCAAAATAGATAGAGAAGGTCAAACCAAGTAACTTAAACGTCGCCGCTAGAGGACATTTCAAGCATTCCGCTTATCTTTATTGACTGGGAACAATTAACTAACCAGCGTGTCGGCCCATTAAGTGTCTATTGCACCCCTCCTATTTTCGGAAGAAGGTGCATTCGAACCTCAACCCCTAATTAGAAGACAAGATTCATATACTATCAATATATCTTTATTTCCATAATTTTGCAGTACACAAAATCTATATTTCATTAAGATAATCACAGCCCACAATTCTCAAATACATCAATATACCAGTCAAGGGGTCAATGTTTTTATTCTCATAAAATTCTTCCGAGCACCACAAGCAATACCCAAACCGCTACTCTGCGGAAGCTTTGATGCAATTCTTCTGTTTTCACTATGTAAGTAGTTCACGGTAAATGAGTTGAAAAGAGCGCCTAGACAAATGTGTGATCCTTGAGTGTAAAGAATATAAGAATATAAGGCCACAAAGATACATATAACAAGAGATGCAAAAAGAACTAAGTTTGTGAAATGATGGTTTGTGGGAATGGTCACCCTTCGAGCTTCTAAAACTTAGCTAGTCGAAAGCAACGAAGTATTACCTCCGCTTGCCTTGGAGTATAAATTTATATCCTTTAGGTATCCCGCAAAGTTAGGATTCATCTTATACGAAAGCACGCTCATTTGGCTCTGGTCGCATTCCCCAAGTGCCCTCAGCCACTGAAGCTAAGTCTCCCCTCCTTCTCCACCTAACATCTCCGTTTCCTCCTTTGCTCGAAAATATAGCTCGGCAACCTGGATTAACAAATTATCCTTTTCCGTCCTATCCCTATCCTTCCTCCTAACCTCACCATTCCATCCAGCCTCCTCCTTGCCAAAGGCCAACTTCATGCATCCCCAAATAACCCTCACTAGCCCACCGATACCAACACAAGCCGGCACCAACTGCCCAACGTTTCCTAGCCTCTGCACGCCTCTGATGCAATTCCACTGAATTGTTAACTCGGCGGCTATAACAAGCAGACTCACAACCAAGAGTCCTAGGACAGGCCCTAACACTCTTGTTGCTTTAGAGAGTCGTGGTGGCTGCATATGGGCACGATGAAAGAGGGTGATGAGGAAAAGATGAAGCGGCAAGGGATGGGAGTGGTATGGACGAATGGTGGTCCGGATGACAAGGATTGGAGGCTGGTACCACGCAAGAGGATGGATAGTGGTGACAGAATTATGGAATAAGAGGATAATTGGGTGACAAGGTCGGAACGGATGCGTTAGCATCGACATGGGCGAACAGGGGGGTGGTTGGGTATTTGGGAGTAGACTAAGAGTATAGAATTCTGCGGCGTAAAGCTCGGAGAAGCTTGGAATTGGCACTGAAGTTTTATGGCCCTGGTCTTGGAGACCTGATACTGGATTCGTCGGATCGGGTTGATCGTACGTTTTTGATGGTAGACCCTGAGAGTCGATATCGACACCCTCAACGGCAGAGTGCATGCTGAAGTTGAATGATATTGGAGACGGGGAGCGAGAGTCGAGGCTTTTCTTGCTTCGCAGAGTAATCAATGACCGCGAGCGTCTTCTGATCGAATGGTCGAGCTCCAGAGTATTTCTAGTTGTACCTAAATTTTTCATATCGCTTACTGGGACGCGAAGATAGCTCTTGAACTCTGGGCGCTCTACTGCAGTCTTCTCCTTAGTTAGCAGCCGAGGAGTGGACCCGACCAAACGCACTCTCTTTAAGTCGTCCAGATATCTCTGAAGCTCTTCCCTCAAATCAACATAAAATTTACCTCGAGTAGCTCGATAGAAATTCCAGCTCTCCCAGGCGTATATCGTTGTTGAGCAGAGCCTACACGCTCCATAACATATGTATGGTATTATGGCTACTTTAGCAGCGGTTCTCACCCAACCATAAAGGTCACATTGAGTGAGCCACCACACCGGAGTGCCCGCCCCTTGTGGACCCGGGGTGGGCATCATCTTATCTACGCCACCCCACCAGAAGTAAAAGCTATACCCATCGAGCCCTAAGAAGCTGAGGTCTCTCATAAGTCGATGGCTGATAGAGATCTCCTGGAAGTCTTTGGTGCCTATATAAGCGATGCTGTATGAAATTTGCAATAGCATATATGTTCCCAGGGTCGTGGGATAAGTAACCAATTCCAATGATCATGGCAATGATAAAGAGAATATTAACGCTGTGGAGGAAGTGCGCTTCGCGTGGTACCCAGAGATTCGCAGCCCAGACAGACAAAGCCTGGGTGTAATAGCCGAGACGTATGCCCACACCGTAGGTATCCGGATTGCCGTTAAAGCCATAGGGAATCTGGGTAGCATTGCTTCTTCTTTCAAATTGGAGATAAGGAGATGACGGTTGGAGAGCGGAGGTAAGCGGATTCGAAGAAAGACTATGATGAGGTACGCAAAATACCCTGGAGCACTAGGGAAGCAAGAATGATGAAAATATGGGGAGCACGGAAAAGCCCCATTTGGGAAGCAGAATTGTTAACGAAGGATTCTATGAGAGCATGAAAGAATATCCATGAGTTTAGACTAAAAGAGACAGAGAGTTTTAGGAGTTAACACAGATCTTACGTTCATTGACTTGACGTTGATCAGCTCCGCAAGGGTTGCGGTCTGCCTTACGAGGCTGATCAGCGTGGGAGCCAATGGTCGTCAAACGTAGATATGCCACGAAGAATGCCAAGACGACGAAAACGGGAAATCCGATATTTGCTTTGTTCGTGAAACAACAAACGTAGGCGTACAATATTTCTTCGTCCTTTTACCATCCTTGGATCGGGAATCTCAAAAGCGTCATCCGAATACCAATTCTGCGTTACAGAGCTTATCCCGCAAGGATTGACGCACACTGGGCCTGGGAGATCAGGATGGTGTGCGCCACTTCTTGCCGCTTCTAAGAATAACATCGATTCCATCTTCCTGGGAACCAGGGAGGTTGCAAAGTTCCAGGACCAGGCAGAGGTATTTATTTTCTAAATGTTTTAAGTTAGGGAAATATTAAATTCACGCAGACAGTCCCTGACGAACACGTTCGCAGCAATGTTCCTCCCTACACGAAACCTTAGGGATCGGCCTACGGCATTCAGAGCGAGTTCGAAGCTCTCGGGCTGAAAGAGCATTTCCAGAATCAAGACTGACTCTTGCGGGTTTAGAGTTCCGTCTGCGATGCGCCTGGAAACCCAGCCCCACAAGCGAGTCAGAAATTTTCCGGTGAAAGAGCTGAAGGATATTCAGCCGCCAAGCAGTCAAGGTGCTACTTGCATGCAAAACGGAAAATCCAACCAGAATGGTTTCACAATCTGACATAAGCTGGAATTCTAACTTCATGCACAGCAACATCGTCTTCCCAATGCTTTCCGTTCTACCGTAGTTAACAGAGAGCTGAGACTGTGGCTTATGCCAAGGCAAAAGTCACGAGATTGCGTGCTGACGTATCTAAACGCGCCACATCCGTTGCGTCCTTGACCGACTTTTCATTCTGATCTTTTCTGTGCTGTCTCTCACTCCCATCAGACCATGTCACCCTCACTCTTCACCATCAGTTGTACCGTCAGTCAATTGAGCAAAAATATTCTTTGTTAAGCGTACTGAAACCCCGTCTACCCTTCTCGAAGCTGGTGCTTCTCGAATTGCCGTCATGCCAGAAGCAACTGCTGAAAGCCCTCCCGTTGAGATGCAGAATGAGCAATTCGCAACTTGTCACCGTGAACGCGGGAATGGGCTTTACAAAGGCGGGAAATTGCTCGAAGGTAACCATTTACAGCTCCACTTAAGACTGAAGGAGGATTATCTTACATTGTTGTTGAGCAGCTATCGACGCATATCGAGACGCGTGTGCCACCGCGCCGGAGGACCCACGCCCGCTTTCTAACTTGAGTGCCACTCACTTTGAAGTTGGAGATTACCGCGAATCAATCAAGACAGCTCAGTATGCCCTTACGTTATTGCATTCACGGTCTGATCCTTTGAAATCCCGTCTGCAAACACGATTGGCTAAGGCATACGTCTTGCGCCGCCGCTATAAGGAAGCGGCAGAAGTCCTTGACTCCTCGGAACACCAGGATCGCGCTATGATTGAAGCCGTTGAACACGCCAACAGTACGCTTGAACACGTGGGAGACACATCTAATTATAGGATGAAAATTATTGACTTGTTGCCTCGATACTTGCCCATGATGTGAGTTAATTTTACATCTAAACTCTAACATCATTACCGATGATATCTAAAGATTCAGCTCTTCGGGTCATTCACAAAATACTCATACAAGTCGCTCTACCGTCTTACTATTTGGAGTTGTTTCTGGCCATATCGGTGGGAAATCAGCGCTGATAGAGTGTCTCGAATAACTTCAAATCGCCAAAGAGTCTGGACGTCCTTGAGACTAACACACTGCACAATTCCATTGTGACCTACCAACCCTTTTATACATTGGGAATCGCTAACAACCTCAGGCAAGATTTCCCCGAGTACTACAATGTCGGCCACGACGACGCAACTCCGCAAGTTGATGTTCCTCTCATATTCATGTCCGGGCCTAAAGAAACACTATCTTTTCTCTTTGGGGGCATTGGCGATGCTAGACATTTGTATGCTACTTTGACAAGCATTGCAGAAGCAGAGTACAGCTTGAGCATTGACGAACTTCCTCGGCGCCGATGGCACTTCACTTGTGTCGAACTAAAGGCCAAGAGCCTTGCTAAGTTACTCGTCATCCTACTCCTTCTACACCGTCTCTCGCTGACCAACAAATTCTCCTCGGGAAAAACTCAGAGAATAATAGCAACGGCCTTCTATGCGTTCGTCGCGCCCGTGATGCCACCATATGCGTATGAACAACTTCAGGAGACTATTTCATATGCTCTCAGGATGTTGGAGGGCTATGAGGACGTTCCTGAATGGATCTGTATCTACGAACAAGACAGACAAGCTCTGATCACTGCCCTCGAATCCTGGCAAAACGACACTGCAGATGCATGGCCAACATCAAGGATGCGTGCATTAGCAATGGAAGAGTTCAATTCGATACAAGACCGTCATCCAGCGCCAGATGGATGTCAGGTTGAAAAGCGTTGCTACCTTAATGCTGGACTTCTTTACCCTCCATTGAAATTTCTCGATCAGGATGAGCCTCATTTGAAAGCTCTCATTGGCACCTACCGACAATCGGACGGGTCAAAAAAGGTAGCGTCGGCTATATGCAAATATATCGACGTTAAATGGCGACCAAATGTAACTTTGGCCGATCTAGAGTACCAACTCCCTAGTCTTTACTTTGAGAACAAACCCAATATCACTCATGACCCATTTCAAGTAATGGCAAGACAACTCGAATCGCCGAACACATCTCACCCGAAACAATTATACGATTATGCATTCGGCTTCTTTACCAACCTTGCCAAAGCTATTTCCCATCTTACGGGCCGCTTCGTTATCGAATTCATGAACTCCGAACTTACAAAGACCATGGAACAACTTCGGTATGGCAATGCTGATCATCGTGAGAGTGGATCTTTGAATGCTTTGAATCTCAACAAATATCCTCGGCGATTTGATCGGATACATTTGAGCAATATTCCGTAGGTGACATTTCTTGCGTACTAAAATATTGGTTGTTCCAGAGATCTGAGAATACTATGGAACATACTAATGCATCCGAGAAAGTTACGAAAGATACTTACCTAGTTTAGTCATTTTTGCCCTACTTCATCAATACAAAAGACCAGTTTACTAACAGCAAATTATCTCCGCAGGGACTATATCGGAGGCCCTCTTACAGCATTTCTCTACGCGCTGCCTATCACGAAGCAAATGCATGGCACTTCTTGGGTCACTGCCAACGTCCTACGAAATAATCCTGCCTTCAAAGACCAGACTGATCCAAAACCATTCATGAACGAATATGTTTGCGAAAGCGAATATCAGGTGTTGTCAAAAATCATGAATGTGGAACCTGCAACACACGGCCTACGGCCTGATGCAATGAAACACTATACCCTCGATGAATACCTATACTGGACACGACGGGACAGCAAAAAGCTTAGATTTCCAGAGCTCCTTCACCGGCCGACACTTGAAAAATGGCTATATACCATATTCCTCAAGATCACTATTCCCTATCACCGCAAATTCGCTGGGCCTGCTTGGGACAAGACGGTTTACTCCCCCCTTAACATCACAACCATCTTCCGCGTCATTATGCATTTGCACGAGTTAGGATACCCTGCTCATTGGTTAGGGGGTTTTCTTTCCAGCGTCCTTGGCGGCAAAATCACTACTAATGCTCGCCCTCCCCGCTCATGCCCTCTCACCATCTCAGAGTTGAAACAGCAGCGCCCAGTTAGGGTCATGAGTGTCTCGCCATTCGTCGCCGAAATGCAAACTCAAGCAGCCATCTGGATGCCGCTACTTCCGTTTGGATTTGCTCCACCCGGTCTACCTAATCTGCATGATATTTACCTGTACACCCTTTGCCTCAAGGATGTTCGGTATTTTTACAACAACTTTCCTCATTTCGTCCTCGTCTTCATAAATAACGATTTGTTCAAAGAAGACACAAAGACGTTGCGTGAAGCCCTTTTAGATGACGAGACGGGAAACTCCTCGGCGAGTGATAAGAGGTTACGAGAAGAAGGAATAATTGTGGTCAGCGTTTTCGAGTGGACTAACACAATTAGAGACATTGCGCAAGGGGTGCGCTTCTGGCTTTCCAGCAGTGTAGTAGACAAGATGCTCATGGGCGGGGAGTGGGTGTCGGCTCTTTACCGTAACGATTCATGGATGTCGCATAGTGACTCCTGCCCTGTGAAAGACGGACCGGAAGGTATTCAGAGGGGCGAAAGGTGGATAGATATTCGCAATATGGCAGAATAAGCGGAGGGCTCACGGCGTTCATATCGTAGAACTACAACACTACGTGGTGCATTGATGGCGTTTGGTGGGTAGGATGATAAAGATCACAATTGAAATTGAATTGTTTCCATTGAATCATTAATCAGTGCTAAGAAGTCAAGGGCCCATACCTAAAGGGCTCCGGTAAATGGCCACCCCCTGATTGATATGTGGACACCCCCTAGAATTAAGTTTAGTTTTCCCCCCTTGAAAGGTTAAAAATAATATAAATATGACTTACTCGCCACTGTTCTACCGTTACTGCTGCTATGACGGTGGTAGAGCAGCTACAATAGAAATAGCAGCATATAATTACTAAATTAACGAGATATAGCGGCCTGCAGGATGCTTTACATTCCCCATATTTAACAGATGAATAAGTCAAGGGTTAATAGTAATAATAGAGTAATAGTGAAAGTAGAATTCAAGTGAGAAATTGAATGAAGGGGTGTCCCCTTACCGGAGTTCTACCAACTCATCCTGAAGTGGGCCATCTAGCCACGTAAAAGATTTAGGCGGACATAAAGCAACCAAAACCAAACTTCCTTGACATGCCAATGAACGAAATTACCGTCCCTGCTTGCTTCTTATTTCCTTTACTTTGCCTATATCAATTCTGTCTTCTCAACTTTCTTCCACATACGACCATAGGTACTAGAGATCAAGGCGTCCCGTCCGCTCCGCCCTATTTAAGCTAGTAACCGGCTGATCAGTAGTTAAGTGGGTGACCATTAGCGAATCCCAGCTGTTGTATGTTTTTTGTTCCTCCTTTTATATTTTGGAGCTTTCCGTTGAAAGGAATAGGAATGGCGGTGAAGGGCAGGAGGCGTGGTGGGATCGTATGCGTCTGCAGAACAGCTAACTATTCAAGGGCAAGCTTATGTGAAATGAATTTCGTTGGCGTTGGGTCCAGTTTTTAGTCTGGCCGAACCAATTAATCCCCGACTTGCCGAAACAACTCTATATGCTTCGTTTTCAACGCCTGGCGAACAGCCTTCCCATTCTATAGTAGACTAGAGATGCCTGCAAGCTCTCCTAATCACTTCCTCGCCAAGTTCCTGTGCAAAACGTGCTCCCTCATACCCAAGCTAACCAGTAATCCCAAAATCCCAATCCCCAACGTCACCAACCAAACCCCTCTCAGCGCGCTCATATAGCTTTCCAACACACCATCCTTCCATCCTGGAGGTAGATGGTTGATTTCGTCAATACTATCTCTGATTCTCGATATCTCATTTGCAGCACCCTTTTTACTCCCAAACTTCTGCCACAGTTGGTCTTTCAGCACGTTCTGGAAGACGGCGCTGGCGATGGTAATGCCGATAGTACTACCAGTAGAGCGGAACGCGTACGAGGCCGAAGTGATGACAGCTTGATGCTTGTGGTCGACGGCGGAGATGAGGCCGAGGAGCGTCGTTGTTAGCATACCGCCGTATCCGGTCCCAGCCAGGAGGAAGTAGATGAGCGGTGGGATGGCTGGCGTATTTATATTGAATGTGCCGGCTACTAGCGCGAAGGCGAGGACTAGTATGCCTTCAATAACCGCGGTAAGGATGTAGTAGCGGCCGGTGATTCTAGTGATTATTCCAACTCCTAAGGAGCCCAGCGCAGCACCAATTGATAGAGGGATGAGACGTGCCCCGGCTTGGGTGCTGGAGAGGCCGCGGACTTGGAAGTATATGGGGCCGTAGTAGAGGAGAGCGAAGAATGATATCGTACCAAACCAGTTTGTTAGGCAGCCGCAGAGGACTGTACGGTCGAGAAGAAGGTGGACGGGAATTACCGGTTCGGAGGCTATGCGGGCTTCGACGAAGATAAAAAAGAGAAGGAAAGCTCCGGAGAGGGGGAGAGACAAGCACTAGGGGGTGTGTCCATGGAACTATGTTACCTCCTGAATTTAGGCCGAGTAGGAGGAGGACAAGCGTTAGGACCAATGTAACCGCTCCCAGGAAGTCGACACGCCTGATGCGAGAGATGTTTTTCTCTCTTACAGGGATTTTGACCGTGAGGATAACCAAAACGCAGGATAAAACAGTCAAGGAAACCTGGATTAAGAAAGCGTTTCGCCATCCCCAGACGTCATTTATCCAACCTCCAAATACCCCTCCTAAGCCCATACCAAGGCCAAAGCATATGTTTCCAAAGCCTTGCCAGAGACCGCGATTCCGGAGAGGTATAATGTCAGTTGTCACAAAGGTTGATATAGCGGTAAGGCCTCTACATGATGTTAGCCCATACCCTAGCGCCAAAATGTGCTATTCACCCTCCATCTGGATGATTCTGTCCCCAATCCACTTACCCGCCACCCATGCCCGCAACCACCCGCCCTAGGATCATAACCCATTCGTCCTTAGCGAGCCCACATATGAGATTTCCCGCCGCGAAGAAAATATTCGAAAACACTAGGCCACTCCTTCTACCAAATATATCCGTAAGACGTCCGCTAAGGGGTTGCAAGGCTGCATTGGCGATGAGGTAGGCTGAGGCAAGCCATGATAGTAGCGTGAAGGAGTTGAAGGTAGTTGAGATTGGCGCAGACAGTGTTGCAATTATGGTTGAATCTAACCGCTATAGTTCAGCAAAGTCCTAATAATGCTTTGGAGTTCTGAAGTCTGAATTACATACCTAATGCCGCAAGAAACACACCCACCCATATACTACCGAGAGTTATGACAGCTTGACCTGTACTTGGTTCTTCTACCAGTGGAATATTATCGTCATCATCGTTGCCCTCTCCCTGCCGCGAGATTGTGCCATCCCCCGCTGGCTGGTCTCGGTCTGGTAGTAGAGGGCTTTGCTCGGTGGGCTCCGATGAAACTTGATGCTCCTCGTCTTCGGTAGTAGGCATCTTGCGAGTGGGAGAGGTTGACGTGTGTCAACAAGAGGAAACGCTAGGCTTACTGGAATACACAGTTCATAGTCAAATGTTCTGTAGAATTAAAGCTAGCGGAATTACTAATTAAAGCGGTGATGGTGTCGTGCTGTGAGAGTCTTATGTTTCCCTGTAAATTCTGTCGTCCGCGCTACTTGGCATTTATCGAGCTTTGACCTTAGGTGCCCCTCATGCCCTAACTAACCACTGTACATTCCATATCTATGTATGTACGATATGAGTTGTTAGGTGGGAGCTTGTAGTGCCTGTAACACCGTGAGTACGTAGCACCCCTGCCCCTCCCCCACGAGCTGCTCCCCCTTAAAGCTAAGAATTTAGTTAAGTCTACTTCTGCACGCCAGCCTCTCTAACTCGGGTTTCGTGGATGATACAACTCTGGGCACGACTAGCTTCACCTCCCTTTGGCAAGTTTCGAATTCGGTACACATTCAGCTTCGCCTGACTGCCACCAGCTGTACATAACAATCGTAGCGAACGCCTAGGCATGCTTGGCAGTAAGAACTTCGCGATCGGCCTGATCTTTGTCAAATATCGTAATGTTTCCACCCATACTATACGACATCGCCAAACTTCATCGGCTACTGCAGAGACAGTGTTGTATTGGGTGTTATCCTATGCAACGTTGATGTCCTACTGCAGGTGGCCCGTGCGGAACATCAGAATTAGAGCTGCGTAGAAGCATTGCAGATAATATAGATTAATTAAATCATCAATTAATCAACCACCATGCCGTCTAATCGTGCCTTTCTTGATACTGATATCGTCCAACCTACCAAATACGTCGTTCCTCCAACTCGCGTAGCAAAAGAACTATCTCCGGAGTCTTGGCAGCTGCCCAAATTCGAGCCCTTTGTCAGAGCTTCATAACTATTCCTCATCACGGCTCTAAGATCTTAGCGATCTAATCTGGAGCTTATTGATAAGAATATGACACGAGTCAACGTTGCAAGGGATAACTCCACGAACGGGGGCGTAGGCAAAAAGGGGAGGAAGAGGAAGCGTCAGTGTCAACCTATAAAATACGTCCTATCTGGCTTCGACAAGAGGACCGGTCTTTTTGGGCCAATTGGGCGTTCGACAGTCAGGCAAGTTCTAAATTCGATTCTCCTGGCCAACTAGGACAATTCTCCAGGGCAACCAAAACGGTGATTGCGTGCAGCAACGGCCGTTTGCCATGTATAGTTGGCGGCAAGTGAGCGAAATTATTATTATTTGTTCTTGATTAATGTCTGATGCGGTCCCAAATTATGGTCCATGCAGACGAATACCGATAAGTTAGGTACAAAAAACCTCCAAGGGAGACGTGAGAGGTAATACAGCATGCACCCCCTAGGTACACCTGTACTACATCAACGGGAGGAAAAATACCGTTAGGTCGCTGCTCTGAGACTCCCATAAGGGAGTGTCCTGATTGCCTATCTTGCCCTGTCTGCCCTTCGTACCATGCTTCCATATTGTTGTAGATTGCCGTTAGATGTCGTTGCCTACCTACCCCTAGCTTCTTACTGCCCTGTACGTGTATCCGCGTTGCCTGCCTCCTGCTTATAGCTAAATAACGCTCCCTGTTCTGATGGCCCTCCATTGCCTCTATCCCCTATCTTCCTGCGTCCAATAGCGCGCTCAACCTAGTACCCGCACTACACCACGTATTAGAACACGCTGGGTGGATTAAGGTATAGAGGGCAGGTAGTTATATATTAGCTATTAATATAGTAGAGTTCGACATGCCTGCTTATCCAGGCCTCTACCCCAGTTTTCTAGTGGCTGCAACACACCTGCAGTTAACACCTTCTACGGTCAAGGCCCGGCCAAAAGCCTCCCCCGCCTAGGTAACTCCTGTTTGCTCCATAAGCACATCTCATCGGCATACCGTCCTAGGAACGGACGGTTCCGTCTGTTGATATACCGACACGCGCATCCGTTCTCTCGAGCCACGTAGTAGTCTCTCCGGCCAGGACGTGATCCTGCCTGCCTACCAGGTGCACTAAGGGTCAGAGCCCAGCTAAGGGGTAAGGTCCCTAGAGCCAGCAGTGGCTACTACGCTCTACGCCCCGCAGGAGGCTAGTAGTAATATAGGGGCGCAACACCCTATATACTGCCAGTTCCCGTTTCGCGTTGCCTGTAAAAGTCTCCTTATGACAAGTGAGCGAGATTAGATGCGCGTGGCGAATTTCGCCAGAGAAGGGGTGAAGCCGGTCGTGCCCAGAGCTGTAGGGGAGGAGAGGTGAAGAAAGCATTGGTAGGGGGAGTAGGTGGACATTCACAGGAGCTTCTACGATCACATGATAACCTCGCTAGTATCCCTTAACCCGTTGATTCTGGCGCAACGATATCGATAGGGATCCAGCCAATAAGAGGCTATCATTTATACATCTGATACCGGTGTTCATGCACGAGCCAGCCTGGCGTTGCGCCTCAACGGGTTAAGGGATATAGGGCTCCACACTCTTTCGTTACACCTGCGTTCCTGTGTGACATAAAGTATACCCACCAATGGGCAATCCTGCAATAGACCGTTTTTTTGGAAGACCTGCCCAAGTAGGCAAGGCGCTAAATCTTACCCTTGTCACCCCCTACCACACCCCCATGTATGAGGCTTGGGCCCGAGCGCTGGTTGAGTCGTTCAGTTGCACGTGATCTTAATACCCCTGCCCATATTCGCGAATATTCACATCGCCACCTGCGACCAAGCCGTGATATACTCAAATCTCGCAACCCCCTGCTGATTAAGCCGCTGATGCACGCATACTATTGGCCCATTGGGGCAGCCATACGCCCATGTGTTTACCCCATGCGGAAAGGTCACTTATCCACTAGCTAAGCGGCCGGCTTAATGCTTCCGCCATGCAAGAGACATCGTTACCGACTAAACATTGTCCAGACCGTTTTACCGTAACTAATTCCTTTTACTTCAATCTTTCTCCACCTCGCTCACAATGTACTCTTCTCCTTTTTGCGCATCGCAAGTCCCTGAATTCCTATGTCCGGACACACCTCATCTTCCGGGCTCTCCATGGAGCAGGCCCCGGAGAAGGAGTGCAGCGCAATTCTGCGTATTGACGAGAACCAACCAGAGCCAGAGGACAGGAACCAGTCCTCCGAGGATCCAAATCTCGTGAAATGGGATGCGGACGATCCAGAGAACCCACGAAATTGGTCAGTAACATACAAATGCTGGATTACTTTCCAGTTAGGAATGCTAGCATTGGCCGCTAGCCTAGGATCAAGCATCACATCACCCGCGGGGGACGCCATTGCAGCATATTTAGGCGTCAGTAGCGAAGTTTCCGTCCTCTCAGTCTCTCTATATGTGTAAGTTCTACGATGTACCTCTATCATTGGGAAGCATCACTAAACAGCGGCAAAATAGTGTTGGCTTCGCTCTCGGGCCACTATGCTGGGCGCCTATTTCGGAAATATGGGGACGTAGATGGAGCTTGCTCCCTGCCGTATTTTGTCTAGGCCTCTTCTCAATAGGAACTGCAACTAGCAAGAACGCTGCATCGGTGTTTATCACCCGCTTCTTTGGAGGCATTTTCGGATCCGCTCCGGTCAGTAACGTTTCCGCCGCCCTTGGTGACATTTGGATGGCTCAGGCTCGCGGTATTGCTGTAACATTTTACGCCGTGATGGTTATAGGCGGGCCAACCTTAGGGCCCGTCATTGGATCAGCAATCTTAGTCAACCCCACACTTGGATGGCGCTGGACAGAGTATATCGAGGCGATCTTTGTTTTTGCCGTATTCGGGTTAACCGTCTTCGCCATTCCAGAGGTATATGGACCAGTGCTTCTCAAAAAGAAAGCCAAACGATTACGCAAAGAGACTGGAAACAAAAACTTCTTCCACCCTCATGAGCGTATGAAGCTTGATCCCAAGAGCATCATCACAAAGCATTTCACAAGACCTCTTCGTATGCTTACAACGGAGCCCATGGTGACATGCATTGCGTTTTATGCATCGTTCGTCTGGGCATTGCTCTACATGACTCTGGAAGTTTTCCCGATCGTCTTTCAAGAGGAACGCGGCTATGGCCCGGTGGTCGCATCTCTACCCTTCCTGGGCCTTTTCATTGGAATACTTGGGGCCGTAGGCATCAATCTATCAAACGAACCACGCTATCGGAGAATCGCGGATGCGGCAAAGGGCAAGCCTGTGCCAGAAGCTAGATTACCACCCATGATTGTTGGTAGCTTCCTCTTTCCTATCGGCTTGTTCTGGTTCGGCTGGTCTGCGGATCCAAAATTCCACTGGGCTATTCCTACAATAGCGACCAGTTTCATCGGCGGTGGCTTCATCCTAATTTTCCAACAATGTATCAATTTTCTCGTTATACATACGGTCTATACGCTGCTAGCGCTGTCTCTGCCAATACTTTTTTGCGGAGTATTATGGCGGCGGGGCTGCCTTTAGCAGTTAAACCGATGTTCCGTAGTCTAGGAGTGGGACCTGCTATGTCAATCCTAGGCGGTGTTGCCGTTGCGGCCATTCCGGTACCCTTTCTGTTCTTGAAATATGGTTTGGCGCTGAGGAAGAAATCAACATATGCCCCTGTAGATTGAAACTTCTGGGGTAAAATCTCTCTTGAACCTAGGTCGTAGAATTTATTATTACCAATAACCAGATAGAAAGATACCTCTCAATAAAATAACAGTTTCTCCTGAATAGCGGTCCGCCTACTTTACAGTTTGAGTCGCTTCACTTACTTCATTTGCTCTACCTCCCATACAACCTCACCAAGGGTATATACAGCTAAACAGCTCCGCAGCCTAGTTGATATACCGCAGCTCCAACAAAGGCCCCAAAGATTTCTAAAAGAATATTGTTCCGCCGAGAGCTACTCTTTTGCCTTGCACTCAATCAATGTGATTCAATGTTACTAACGCCAACATCAGCGTTGACCCCCGAGGCTTGGGCCTCTCAGGGCAGGTGAACTTCCGGACCCATCTGAACTCAACCATAGCTGATAATGATGCTTTACTGGTGTACTTCCTAATATAATAATTTTGGTGGTATCTTTAATCAACCCATCTTCAATAGCCCCACACAGAACGGTTCCTTGCAGAAATAACATAAATTTTCATTTAGCACTGAAATAGCTAGAAGTGGCAATTATCGGAGTGACGTAGGTAGAGGAATATTGCTGTATTTCACCTCAGTCTAGGGTTTTTGACTGAAATTTTTAACAAGGCCGCTGCCGCATTGACTGCTGGGGGTGTGAGATCCTGAAGCAGTCATTGGTTGTGGATTGGTGCTCACGACATGTTTTAGGATCAGGTTTGTATGGTATGGATTCCATTACACAATCTGGAATGATTGGGTTGGCGAAGATTTCCGTAACCACATGTAAACCTTTGTATGAAACAGGGAGTTGGACACGCAGAGGCAAGCTGTCTCTGGCAGCCAGGATGCACGTGTGCGATAGGTATTGCGGCGTCTTCACTGCCTTTCCAATTGCCGGAGATGGGTCAGTCAGGCAACACAAGAACCACAATATCGTCGAATTAACATGCCTCACCATGTCCAGGGGCTGCGAAGAGCGAGTTTGAGCAGACAGGTCTTCGCATTGGATGATGATGGCTCATTCGTGAATTGAGTCTGGCACAGCCTCCTCACTTGCTCCGCATTCGGTCCCTGTGCAAGCTTCAATAGTCCACTCATACGGGCGTTATACAGGTAGCGTGGGGCATGGTGGGCAGGTGTGGTCGCTGATACGAAGGCCTAGCAGGAGCTTGGGCCCTGCATGACAGCGCGCGCGTCTGAACGTGTTCCAATGGAAAAGCTGCCGCCCCCGCAAACCTTCACTACAGCACCTCCCCAGCCCAACCCAATACTAAGTTTGTAACTCAATATCGACCCTATACAGCCTATACATTCCTCTCCTTTTGCCATTCTCCTTTATCATTTCATCCGGAGCTGCGCGACTACAAATTCGCCAACATGACAGAAATTACAGCTCCACCACCGTCAGAAGCCAGTGAAGCTGCACAATCAACCACCTCCGAAACTTCAACAGCCCATCCGCAGCCTGAGACAACCACTCCACCGAAGAAGAAGATGTTATCTTCGGCGTCTACAGCTGCATCAAAGGGTGACCACGCTGCTCCACGTCGGCCCCTATCTACAGCCGCAACTGGAGCGGCTGCTAAACGGCCAGCCACAACCACCACTCGACCTTCGACTACCACTACAAAACCTCTCGCCGCCTCCGCTACAAGGTCTTCTGCATTGGGATCTAGCCTGAACAAACCACCTACTCGCCCGGCGCCTGCTATGGGAACTCGGCGCACTGGCCTCACCTCGACCTCGAAAAGTACTACATCAGACCAGGAGTATGATCTCTCATCCCTCACCTCAGGCGATGAGAACAAGAAGCTAGGAGTCAATGGCCAGACAAGACGGATGTCAGCCTTGTCGTCCTCCACGGCATCAAAGTCTTCACCTTCGAAGGTTGCCTCAACCGCCGAACGACGCTCCACCATTACACCATCGAGTACAGCAGCTGCTCCCAAACGGCCCACGACTACATCACGTACTAGTGCAGACACCTCAGCGACTCGCACAGCCCCTCGAGCTTCTCTCGCATCAGGAACTAAGCCAGCGGCGACACGCCCTGCAACATCCACCAAGGCGCCCACCACCACTACCGCAAAGAGCACGCTTGGACATGCGAAGAAGCCGTCAATCCCTTCAATTGCCCCCATCACAACGGCTGCTAGCAGCGCTACTTTGGATAAAGGGTATGTAGCTTAGTGGATGTTTCACTGCATCTTGAGTGGTTCTTTACTAACGCTCTCATCAGGAAACACTCTCTACCAAGTCCACTCCTAAAATCTAATTCCTTGAAGGAGAAGTCTACATCAGACGCAGAAGTCAACCTCTCTAAGACGCCTTTCTCGCCAACAAAATCCGGCCCTTCGGACCTCCCTCGAGATATTTCCGGACCTGACACTGTGCCGAGTGGCTCGGTAACTGAAGCCGATCTTGAAAATCGTAGGAAGAGCGCAGCCATTATGCGGGACTTCTTGAAAGAGACTAGGGCTAGAGAAATACTTCAAGAAGAATTAGAGGACCTCAAACAAGAAAATATCAACATCTCAAATGAGATGACCCAGCTCAAGAAACTATTGGCTGCGAAGGAAAGTTTGCTAGCCGAGAAGGATAAGAAACTATCTGAGACACAAAGCTCTAACGATACTTCAAGAGCAGAACACTCGTCTCTCATGGATCAGATGGAGAAGAAGTTCTCCTTCGAGGCAGAAGACCTTCGAGAGAAGAAGGAGAAACTTGAGGTCGAACTTGCTGAGGCTAAGGCCAAAAAACAAGAGGTCAGTAAGACAGCTAAGCAAGAAGCAGAGCATTCAACTGAGCTTCAGCAGGTCCTTGATCAGCTTTCAGCAGAGCTTGATAAGAAGGATGAGGGATACAAAGTCGAAAAGTCGGAATGGGTTCGAAATGCCAGTGACCTGCAAAAGGCTGTTGATACACTAAGACAAGAGCTCGAATTAGGACGAAAAAGCAATCTCCGTATTACTGAAGAGCGTGCAAAAGAGATCGAAGGCTTAAAACAACAGAAGACAGAGTCAGACCAGGTAATCAATGATTTACGGACGAAGTTGGCTCGGCTTGAGCAGGATCACGCTGATGAGATCCGCTCCCGAGATGAGAGAATCTATGACTCTTCTCGCCTCCACGAAGAGTTAAAGGCAGAGCTGGACGTCCTAGAACGGCGCCATGGGGAGGCCATCAAGAGTTACGAGGCCAAGGAAGTCGAGTCGAAACAGATCACTGATAGTCTCCAAGCAAAACTGGAGACACTCCACCAAGACCACACCGATGAGCTCCGCCGACGGGATGAAGTTATTCAATCACATTCTCAATCTGCCGACCAATTGCGCGCACAGATGCACGCACTACAGGAGCGCCACAAGGAAGCCACCAAGGCTATCGAGCTCAACAAAGCGCAATCCGAAGCCTTAAAAATCAAAACTAAAGAAGCCGACGAATTGTCGAAGCAGCTTGATGCAATGAACGACCAACTAGCGACGGACGCAGCCGAAGGTGAAGAGCTAAAAGCCCAAATCGAAGGACTGAAAAAGACAATCGAAACACTCGAACAAATTTCTAAACAACATGAGCAACAACACTCGTCTTCTCTATCGAGGATGAAGGCAGAGCTTGATGAGGCAAAACAAAAGACGGATAAGCTCAGACTAGAACTTGATGCTCTTTTAGAGGAGAAGAAGGTTGCTGACGCCAAACACGATGCCCTTGCTGCAGAAAAAGCACAGTTTGCTAACGATCATGTCCGAGAGATCGAGAGTCTAAGATCTCAAACGGACAACGCAAAGAAGGCATTTGACGATCTTCAAGTCAAATACGGTACACTTTTGGCAGAGAAAACGGCCACCGAAAAAACTCACACGGACACTCTCAAGAAATTACAGGCGGATCTCGAGAGGAAGGAGACGGAGTCAAGTGAGCTTTTCAAGGAACTTCAAGGCAACTTTGTTACGCTCGTTGCAGAAAAGGACAAAGTTGCCGAAGATCACACCCGTGAACTCTCTGCTTTGAAAGCCAAGCTTGAGTCCAAACAAAAAGTAGTTGACGAATTACAAGCTAAACATGATGCTCTTGCAAAGAAACAAGCCAAAGCTGAGCAAGGACATGCTGATGCTGTAGCTCACGTTACCGATTCCCTGAAAGCCGAGCATAGTAGAGCATTGGCGGACCTGCAAGAGAAGCACGACTCACTTGCCGAGAAGCTTGCTGACACTGACCAGGCCCATGAGGATGCTATTGCATTGCTTACGGAGGACCTAAAGGAGGGTCACTCTAATATGACTGCTTTGCAGGCGAAGCTCGACGAGGTTCAAGCAAAGCATAATCAACTTGTGGAGCGGAAAGACTCCGCCGAAAGGGCACATGCGGAGGTCCTGGAAAGGTTGAAGGAAGCTCTAGAAAAGGACCGGTCTGAAGCATTGAAAGATTTGCAGAGCAAACATGACACGCTTATAACCCAACGGAGCGAGATAGCAAAGAAGCACGCAGAAGAGCTTGACAACATGAGATCTGATTGGGAACGAAAATACATGGGGGCTACGGAAACCGCTAAAACTCACGAGGAGCGAGCTGACCTACTGAGAGCCGACTTGGCCTCCCTTTCCAAAACTTCACAGGATAGGATAGAGAAAATGAGATCATCCCTCAAGGAGGAACATAGCAAAGCCTACGACGACCTTTTCCAAAAATACACATCTTCGGTTGACTCCTTGGAGGCCAGTCTAGCGGATTTAAGCGTCAAGGAGGCCGAACTTGTTAAGCAGATAAACGAAATAGACGAGCGCTTGGGGGAGGAAAAGGAGAAGAACGCTAGTCTACATCGCCAGTATGAAGAAGCAACCAGGATGCTCGCTGTCCACAATGACGAGAAGGAAACACTCGAGTCTAGTCATGCTGTGACCGTGTCCGAGCTGAGAGAACAACTCAAGAACAACACCGTAGATCATCTCCGGCTTGAAGAGGAGAAGCAAGCTCTAGAAGATGAGAGAGAGCGCTGGCAGGGTGAACTGGAGCTGATGAAGGCAGATGTGGTGCGTAAACACGTCGCCGTTGTGGACAAGCTAGAGAAAGAGAGAAACCAGCTGGCGGAGAAAGTGAAGAGGTTGGAAGGTATTCTGGCAGCAGGTGATCGTGTCGCAAGGGCTGCTGCTACAGTTGGTACGCCAAGACCGATCGACACTGTCACCGAAGAAGATGAAGAAGAAGAGGATGAGGAGGATGAGGAGGACAATGGGGAGGTTGGGCAGGCTACTCACAGAGCGTCGGAGTCTTATGGGGTCCGTAAACCTACAGAGGTACTTGGAACTGTTAGCCTCTCTGTTTTCTCAAACTGGATGTTTGCTAATGCGTTGTTAACAGCTTGCCGCTATGCAGGAATCTCTCCGCCAACTAAACGATCTCAACGACGAAGCGCTAATGGAGAGCTCGAGAACTGCCGAGAAGCTTGCCGCGCATGCTGGCATTGAGGCTGAAGTGGATTGAGGTGCACAGTACCTATAAGATGGAATCAACTCTAGTCAGATAGCCGGTGGTATGTTCCAATCTTTATCGCAGCAACGCTGTACATTGAGTGTAAGAAGATGGTTGTGTAATGCAGAGGTACTTGGAGGGAATGCTGTTCTTACTGTTGACCTAAGAGCTTGTACGAGCGGTAGTTTTTGCTGAAACGGTTCTGTCTTGGTGCACAGACTTTCAACTTCGTCTCTCATCTTTGCGAAGGCTCTTCTACTACGTGTTATTGTAATTGGAACCTTTGGACGAATGAGCGGTAATTTTTGGTGGGTCTTTCTTTGGCTCAGGATCGTTTTGTTGTACATTATACCCCTTGTTGGCTGGTGCATGTTTAGGACGTAAGGCTGTTTGGGCTATTCCCAATGAGACAAGCTAATTGTCTCTCTTTTCAATCACTTATTTTATTTCCCTTGACAAGTTGAGGTGCAGTCAGTGCACATTTGATATCATTCTACATTAACCCTACCACATTTAGTGAAAGCAGTTATTATGGCACTCGTTTCCATCATTTCACTTCCGCTTTGGGATTGCCCTTTCCATCTCAATGAGGAGACTAAAATAAGTATGCCATTCATTCTCTGCCCCTAGTCTTCTTGAGCAGGTTATTGCAATCTGGTTCAGCCCCTTTTCCAACTTCATAGGGTATGCACTACTGGTGAAAATTACGATTCACTTAAGTCTACCTTCTTTTAACCTCACCGTTCGGTCTTCTTGATACTGCCAAATGTCTGTTCATTCAACAATCATCACTCACAGTTCATCTGAAACACCAGAGATCTTCAAGCTAGACGCTCTTGCCCAGCTCAATTCAAACTCTTTTCGAAGTTATCCAGGAGTAGCTAAACACCATGTTCTCCGGTTCCAGCACAGCCCGAAAGCGCTTCAGAGCGTGTTGGCCGTATAGATGAGCTAGTCGAGAACGTCCTGCAACACCTTCTATACAGTGACATTCTCAACGCTCAGTATATCTGTCACCAATGGAAAGACATCATCAACACCCTCAAAATAGTCAGAGCTCGGGTATTCCTCGCCCCACACCGTCTCACCAACGTCCTCGAATATGCCAAAGCCAACCGCCGTGACAGGCGCGCTCAGCGCGGCCGCTACTACTGTCATGCTAAGCCGATCAGAGGCAAACAGTGGCACCCCTTTCTGCACGGCGTTCTTGCTGTCCCGACCGTGAATCCTGATTGGCCGTGGGACAAACCCCTGTACCCGTCCATGGAGGACGCTTTTGAGGAGCTGGCGAACCGCCCAGCCGGGAACTGGCAGAATATGCTCTGTTGCCAACCACCAGTTTCTCACTTCTCACATCGTGGCCGCTTCGGGCGCTTTGCTGCCACCCTTTCGAAGCGCCCTGACAGGTATGGAATCGCCATGGGGCAAATACAAGGACTTGCTCGCCGACTGCTGGAAAATACCGAGAAAACGGAGCTGGAGGAAAAGAGGGCCTGGACATCACTCTTGGATTTGGATGGGGGTGTGGCTGTCAAGAGAGTCAGAGTTCAGCATGGTTTGAAGCACTGCCGGATCGTAACACGACTCGTTACCAGTTGGAGTGGTTTGCAGGGGGATTTTACGTTAAGAAGCGCTGTTGGAATAGCCTCACAAGATATCTATCTTCAATAATGGTTTTCTTGTCTCCTATTCAGTATGTATTTATAGTAACGTCACTCAATCACTGTATTTTTTGCACACTAGTATTCTCATCCCAATAAACACGTAGCTATTACGTATGTTTGTGCTAGGCTTTTGACCTGCTTCAAGATATTATAATTATTTCATCAGCTCTGATATTTGACACAGGAAGAGTTTCTCAAGATCAGAGATGCATATAACTATTAGATTAGTTATAACGTATTTCACGGGTGAGCTGGTTAAACGGGTGAGCTGATCACTTCAAAAACACACCAAAAAATGGAAAAATCATACTTTAATATCTTAACAACCACTTAATAATAAATTTTAATAATTTAAATTTGGACTTTTATATATACTCTCTAGCTCCTA
>Ga0307507_10000639_pt1 | contig 75821 bp, 25 predicted proteins | sample 7_EM_MG_FD_207223 | JGI IMG/M metagenome (GOLD analysis project Ga0307507, IMG submission 207223) | Populus trichocarpa ectomycorrhiza microbial communities from riparian zone in the Pacific Northwest, United States - 7_EM | ecosystem: Host-associated > Plants > Roots > Unclassified | place... | reverse complement strand
TTAGCTCACGTAACCAACCCCTTTTGACTCGCGTTCGCAGGCAAGTTGCCGCAAATTGCCCTAGATTGCCGTCACGTGATGGCAATTTGCGGTCACATGACTGCAAAGACGCAACCTTGATCAGACATTAGCTTTACTTATTAACCGCTATAACTGCAATATAACTAGTAATAAATACCTAGTAGTAAATATGCGTCTAAATTTAAGTGGTCTATTGGGTTCCACCGTGTGATCTCCACCGCTGAATAATGACCACTATAAAAAATTGCCCTCGCAATCTCTAGAATACTAAAACAAAACGGCGGCACATGACCCTATAACTTGGTGGCACATAGGGCGGAAGCCCATTTTGCAGGCGACTGTAGTCTATATCCCATAGTAATTTTCTATAACGTGTAGAATTCCCGTATTCAACATGTTTGTAGTATTGTAGATAACGTAATTAGAGTTTGCAGCCTATGCTTCTAAAGTTTATTCTAAGGCTTGGTGGGAGACTATCCGGATAGAGTTTAGACAATCAAGACCCTAGTAGAAAAGCGGATCGCTTTCTTTTCTCTCCAGCTCCAGAGGTGAAGCCGATTTCGACTTCTACCTCTCCCACCTTCTCCCCCTCGACCCCTACACTCCCCTCGACCCCCATCGGCGGCACAAACTCCTCAATCCCAACCTCCCACCCCTCCCCCTTCAACCGCCTCCACTCCGCCTTAACCTTCCACCGCACCAGCTCCCCCGTCGCGCGCGCATCTTCAAGACTATCATGCCCGGCCGCACCGCCTGTCTGGATCTCGCGCCCCAGATGCAGGCGCGCGAGATTGCGCAGCCCGAGGCGCAGCGGCAGGCCGCGCGGGTGCGGGAATAGGAGCGCCGTGTCGACGATGCTCGGGTGCACGAGGCGGACGGCGTTGAGGTCGTTTTCGAGGGCGTGGCCGAGGAGGGGGGTTGTTGTGGTGAGGTGGGTGAGGAGGAGGGCGCGGGCGGAGGCGGGGGAGGGGAGGATGGGGAGGCTGGGGGGGTCGTGCTGAGGAGCTGGGGTGGGGTTCTTGGAGCTAGGGTTGCAGGAGGCGGAAGGGTTCTCGCGGTTGGCGTTGTATTCCGGGGCGCTGAAGAACTGCTCCGGAAAGACGCCGGAGAAGCGCGAGTTCAGGTCGAGGATGGCGCCGAGGGGGCGGACGAGGACGTCGATCAGGGCGGCGCCGGAGGGCCAGGCCGTGGCCGTGAGCCGGATCAGCTCTAGGCCGTGGCACGTGTAGCCCATCTCGCAGTCGAAGCAGACGGCCGTGTTGGCCGGCGCCGCGGGGTTGGCCGGCGTCTCGATGAAGGGCAGCACGGCGGCGAGCCGCTTGGCTTCGGAGATCTTGAACACGTGCGTCTCGCCGACGGTGCAGCCGGGCGAGCCGATCACTTCGTTGCAGCATGAATAGCGCGTCTGCTTGGGCCCGGTGATGGCGTCGGTTTTTTCGCGTTTCGGGAATACGCGCCGGCCCCAGTGGTGGGTGCATTTGCCGCTTGTGGTGAGGGCGCCGTCTTCGCGGCGGTCGGGGAAGACTTGGAATCGCGTTGCGCACCGGTCGCAGACTTCCCAGTTGGCTGCGGCTTCGACTCCTTTTCGGGCAGTTTCGATTTCGTCTTCGGTGGGCGGCTTCGTGACATATCCATGTGCATCTAGCCCCGTTTGCGTTGCGATGAGACGGGAGAGCATCATAACTTCTTGTTCGGGAGTAAGGCCGGTATCTATTGGCTCTGGCGCCTCGGGGGCGGCTGGGGCGTCTCCTTTCTTAGCTTCTAGAGCTTCTTTGCGCTCCTTTATCCAGTCATCAACTTTCATCTTCCTGTACGCCATGATGCGCATCTTGACAATGTTTGCATAGACGGAGGGTTGGTCCAAAGCTATCTTCTCTTCTTCAGTGAGGGCGAGTTTAATCAGGTCATTTTCAGCTAAATGTAACAACTTGGTTTCCGTATCCGAACTCTTCGATACTTGGTCATTGAGCTTTACCATTTCCTCGTGCATTTTGACGAGCAGCATGCGTCGAGTTACATAGCCTGCAGGGTCTTTCGGTACCATTCTAGGATTCAGGTTCTCTTTGATTTCCTTTTTGGGTGCTTGAGCGCTAGTTTTCTTGACAGCGGAGCTTAATAGAGGCGGCGATATGGGTCTCTTAGCGGACTGTATGGTCTGCGGGGTTTTGGCCGACACTTTGGTCTGGATCTTTCCATTATTCTTTTTGTCACTGTTTGGTGATGCCGTGTGTGGCTTTGGAGCCAATACACCGACAAAGGCCGCTTGCCCTGGTTTTTCAGAGTTTACATATCCTTCAAGAGAGGTTTCCTTCCCGCCGTTTGCTAACTTTCGTCTTTTGAAATCTCCTTGCTCAATAACAGATGTATCGCCCATTTGTTGGAGCTTAGTTGGGGTGATGGCCTTTGGAGAGGTGGGGATAAGCTCGTGGGAAAAGATGCAAGCTGGCACTCGACATCTCGCTCCCTCGGGACAGGGAAACTTCCCAAATCCGCTTTTAGTGGACCACATTTTTTAGTTAGATGGAGTAGCCTAATAGCCGCTTTTTATAAGCTTAAAGGTAGATCTCGTAGAGTTCTCACAGCATGTGGTTGGCGTGGTGAGATGACGATGGGTTGATGTCCGGAGAAAGCCGAGGTGCAGAGACAAGGCGGCTCTGTCACAGATACTACAACTTCCACGCAAAGGCTTTAGATTCGATGTGAGTTCGAAGAGTCCAATGATGCAGCGAAGACCAGCATGAACCCTTTACCCCATAAGTGAGCCCAAACAATCTCTGAACAACCTGCTGGATGGGTGAATGCTATGTATTTCGCAGGCCGTAACGAGTGACATGTGTGAAGCTGCACACGGCGGATTCCATAGGATCAGGTTGTCTTCCGGGTAACAGCGTGTAGTTCACAGCTTATGAGAGATTCCCAACGAGGCACGAGGAACAATCAGCTGTTGAAGCCGTGACGTCGAAGCAGAGACAAGCGGCGTAGTGGATCACGAGCAGTAGAACTGCAAGTAGATATAAGAACTACGCTTCCCGCCCTATTCTTCCCATCATCGTCTTTGCTTGTTGGCAATATCAGTTTTGCGTGGTTGACTTTGCGTGCCTTGTGCTGTCAAGACAAAGCTTCCCGAGCCAGGTCCGCTAAAGGTTTGCTGTCCCCTAGTGTGGCGCAGGCTTACTCTTGTACCCTTGCCCAAATCCGCATTCTGCACGCTTTCATCACCGATCGCCCCTTGACCTTGCAGTGGCTGGACCGCTGCCAACCTTGCGTCACACCAAGTATTGCTACCGCCGATAACGCCTACACTTTTTCGTCCGGCTTAGCCTCAGCTGAAGAGCCCCAACCAAGGCGGACTTACATATTGCTGTTGCGCTTCCCTCCTCTCCAGATTGCAGACACATCATCACTTCCTCTAAAATAATGGAAACAGCGAGTCTGCCTTCGGCTTCTGCGGATCACTTATGCGTTCTGGTACACGGGTAAGCTCAACAACTCGGAGAGCTTGAAAAAGCTGCGGCGGCGGGCATTGCGATAAGGGACCAGGTGGACAATCGAATGCCTCCCAATCAAAATACTGTACTTTGGCTACTCAACCCTAGAGGACCGGTGCTGACAGATTAAATGTAGGCTTTGGGGAAACCCTCAGCACCTAGATTACCTCGCCACTGCCCTTCGCGAAAAGTACTCGGGAGATAGGCTACATATACTCGTCGCAAAGCGCAATTCCGGATACTTTACCTACGATGGCATCGAGTTGGGAGGGGAACGAGTCACGAGAGAGATCGAGGAGACACTTGAAGAGTTGGCAACGAGCGGGCAAAAGATCACGAAGTTGAGTGTTATCGGATATTCCTTAGGAGGGCTGGTCGCGAGATATGCCATTGGACTGCTATATCATAATGGCTGGTTTGAGAAACTGGAACCCGTCGTATGTGCTACGAGGAACATTGGAGACGTGTTGGGAATCTAAGCTCACGAATTCCAGAACTTCACCACTTTCGCAACACCTCATCTAGGCATTCGATCACCACTCCTAAGATTCTACAACCGCATATGGAACGTGTTGGGTGCAAGGACTCTGTCAGTGTCTGGCAGCCAACTGTTCACGATTGATTCTTTCCGCGAGACGGGTCGACCCCTTCTCTCAATCCTCGCCGATCCAAACAGTATATTCATACAGGCACTGGCAAAATTCAAGCATAGAAGCCTATACACCAATATCATTAACGATCGCTCGGCCGTCTATTACACGACTAGCATCTCACGCATCGACCCTTACGCCAATCTAAACAAAGTGAAGCTCAATTACCTACCCGGATACGACTGCGTGCTGCTTGATCCCGACAACCCCGTATCTCCCAAAGACGAAGAAGTGCTCCCATCATTCACCCGACGCCTAGCAGTCGACACACGCACAATGGCCAACAAACTCCCCACCCTATTCTTCCTCCTCTTCTTCTTGCCGATCGGCACCGTCCTCTTCCTCGTCAACTCGGGCGTCCAATCCGTCCTCAGCCGCCAACGCATCCGCATGCACGAGCTCGGCAAAGCAGGCATCGACATCGGCGTCTACCGCATCCCGCTCACGATCGACGACGTGCGCCGCACCGCCGAAGACATGCTCGAGAACCTGAACAGCACCCAGCCCCAAGCGTACCTGCCCGCCGGGCGCGAAGAGCTCGCCGCCACCGCCCCGCGCAGCCCGCCGCTCTCGCCCACGCGCCCGCGCACGACCTCCTCGCACTCTGCGAAGCCTGCGGACCCAACCGCCGCGCTGGACGGCGCTGCTGCTGCTGCTGCTGCTGCGCCGCCCGAGCGGAGGCTGGTGGAGCGGCAGCTCGAGTTCCCGACGCTGGCGCTGACGCCGCATCAGTTTGCTATGATCGAGGCGCTGGATCAGGTCGGGTTTCGCAAGTATCCGGTCTATATCCGTCATGATCGCCATAGCCACGCGGCGCTGATTGTGCGGATGAACAAGAAGAGCTTTGATGAGGGGAAGGTCGTCGTGCGGCACTGGCTGGATGGGTTTGAGGTCTGAGGAGTTCGGCGGTGGGGGGGTGAGGTGCCGTGCGTCGTTTTCTTCTCGTTCTGTGCATGTTTTGCGGCTGCTACTGTGAGCGTTCTAGCATTAGTGATGGTATGGGAGTATTGGTGTCTAGGGCTGATAGACGGTTGTGTTGGGGTTAAGGTTAGGCATTTCGGTGATATCTAGGGTGGTTGGTTTGTGCTTTTCATCGATTTTCGCTGTAGAGGTTGACGCAATAGATGGATGTGTGCTCTTGAGATTTTCGGTAGACGGCGAGTTGATACTGTGGAAGGAAGGCTTTATTGTGGCATTTTCTTGAGGATATTTAGCTAAGTAGACACGAGCTTCGCAAGATGTTTCAGGTAGAGAAGAGTCTCGATAGACAACTAGAGACGAAATTAGGCTTTGGAGCTTAGGTTCGAATCACTTCATCTCTACGTGTGCCTTCTAATCACAGTGGCAGAATTTGGCTTTGTGGGCGAGAAGCAATGAAGATCACTCGAACGGATGCTGAATTTGGACAGGAGGAAGGCTGGGGTTACCTTAGCTCTGAAACTAATGGAGCGGTTTTGTTCTGCTGAATTCAATGCATGGACGCAAGGATTTTGAGGCTGTAGAGCACATCTGATAGGACAAGGGGTGCGGCGGAGATTGTAGTTGATGACCCGGATAAATAGACTTCTCTTTAATAGGCAAATGAGGAGCTCGGGGGACGGTGCCATTTGACGTCCGTTCATGTTCAAGACATGGCAAACTTTCGAATGCGTGGACTTTGTAGGAAGAATGGAAGAAAGAAAAGAAGAATACTTGCTGCATGCAGCTCGTCAAACAGATTGCCAAACAGATATCAGGATAGTGCAACTACCGACCCGCTCTGTGCGAGATAGTTTGATTTAGAGATCTGATAGTCCTGTGTATTGTGTAACCCACAAGTTCCTCTTCACCCGGGAGAGCAAGTTTCTCAATTCTCATTTTGAGATCGTACCCAAATGGTGGAACAGTGGCACGTATCGTAATAATTGCCAGCACAGCCATCCCAAACGCATTATCAAGATCTGGTTCACAATGCGGGCAGGATCCGGTTGCAATGTCAAGTGCAATAGGCCCATACAGCTTTCCTGCGTGGCCATAAGCTAAAGGCTAAATCATCCTGTGCCTCACTGAAGCATGCACGCAAAATGGGCCGTTCTTTATATCCATTCACCACTGCAAGCCTTGATAACCATATTCCGCAAGCTTCGCCAAATACTACCGAGTACGTCCATCGTGGGGGCTTCTAAGTCGCTTCCGGGACGTGCCTCGGTATCTCTCCCAACCCCTGTCATCTCCACAACATCGGGGACCCCTTGGACGCGATGTTCCACGGCGGAAGCGACGACGCGGTAAGGTGGAGTGGCGTGGGCAGTCCGGTTATTACGGAGGACGCGAGGGCAAGAAACTTAGGGGAAAAGCTATGTGTGATTTGTGGGAGCGGGTCAAGCGGTCAGTGGAAGACGGAAGAGCTGGTGGCGGATCCAACATGTATGGCTGAGAGTTAAAAGGCAGAAGGGGTTCCAACGACGCACCATATTTGTTATTGTGTAGAGCTGTCTGCGTGTACCTGTCTCTTGCCTACTCATAAAAGAGCCTCTCCTTCCAGCTTGACCGAGTGAGCATGTTCGTTCATTACGTTCCCTTTACGTCGAACCTTTCATATCATTCCTGACATTCCGAGCTGCCATTTAGATAGGCCCAGTAGGTCCTGACTCGATCCATATCCACTTCGGTAATGCTGAGCTCAGCTCTCTCTAGGTATCCCTAACTGCGTCTACATCTCCTGGAGCTTACGCCACCAGTCTCACAAATTCTCCCCAACGCCACTGAGCACATCTCAGCACTAGTAAAGCTTCAAAACCGCAGCTCTCAAGCCCAAACCATCATCACCATCATCACCTCTCACCTCTCACCTTCCCCTTATCCCAACCCAACCCAACTATCCGCCACAATGCCCATCCAATCCCGCTGGAAAATCGCCATCCCCTCCGTCTCCCTCCCCACCTACCTCTTCACCTCCCCCACCGCACCCCTCCCAACCACCCCCGCCCTAATCTCCACCGCGGCTCCCGAAGCCCACTTCCTAACCATGTCCTCCTACCGCCTGTGGTCGCAGCGGCTGGCGCTCGGCCTGCAAAAAGCCGGCCTGCAGCCCGGCGACCGCGTGCTGCTCTACTCGGGCAACACGCTGTTCTTCCCGACCGTCCTCATGGGCGTCATCATGGCGGGCGGGATCTTCACGGGCGCCAACCCGACCTACGTTGCGCGGGAGCTCGCCCACCAGCTCCGCGACTCGGGCGCGCGCTTCCTGCTCTGCGCCGAGAGCAGCCTGCCGACGGGCTTGGAAGCCGCCGCCAGCGCGGGGCTGCCGCGCGATGCCGTCTTCGCGTTCGACAGCGGGGCGGCGACGTTCGAGGGCCGGGGCGCGGACGTCGGGGCGGTGCGGCACTGGAGCGCGCTGCTGGCGGGGGCGGCGGAAGCGGCGGCGTTCGCGTGGGCGGAGCTGAGCACCGCGGAGGAGCTCGGACGGCCCGTCGCGCTGAACTACAGCTCGGGCACCACGGGCGTGCCCAAGGGGGTGACCATCACGCATGCGAATTACGTCGCGAACTGCGCGCAGACGGCGTGGCTGGCAAGGCTGGATCCGCTGTATGAGCTGCGCCGCGCGCGGAGTCGCTATCTGTGCTTCCTGCCCATGTACCATGCGATGGCCCAGACGCTGTTTTGTGTTAGTGCGCCGGGGCATGGCGTCCCGGTGTATTTGATGCCGCGGTTTGATTTCCTGGGCATGCTGGAGGTGGTGCAGCGGTTTCGGATCACGGATCTGATTCTAGTCCCGCCGGTTGTGGTGACTATGGCGAAGCACCCCGCGACGAGGAACTTCGATTTGAGCTCGGTGGAGAGGGTGGGGAGCGGTGCGGCGCCGTTGGGTAGGGAGGTGTGTGCGGAGTTGGAGACGCTGTGGCCGGAGGGGAAGATCAATGTGAAGCAGGGATGGGGGATGACTGAGTAAGTGGCTTTGCGTTATCCCAGCTGCGTCACGGCGTTCTGGACGGAGCGATTCTGCTTTCTTGACAAAGGCCGGGTCGATCTTATGGAGAGAATCTGCACTAGGACGGTGCGAGCTGACAAACCTGCGCAGGGCGACGTGTACGGTCACTACTTGGGAGCCGAACTCCACCTCACACTCCTTTTCGGTTGGTGAGTTGGCGCCAAATTGCGAAGCGAAGATTGTGGATGATGAGGCGGGTCTGCACGAGGTTAAACAAGGAGAACGGGGAGAATTATGGGTCCGCGCACCTAATGTAATGAAAGGGTACTGGGGGAAGCCAGAGGCCACAAGAGAAACATTGTCGGAGGACGGATGGCTCAGAACTGGGGACATCGCGTACATGGACAAGGAGAACAAGTTATTTATTGTAGACCGGAAGAAGGTGAGAATGAGCAATGAACTGCGAGAAAATTTTACAGGAGCTGACAATGAACAATAGGAACTCATTAAAGTGAAAGGTATTCAAGTTGCGCCAGCAGAGTTAGAGGCTCTGCTGCTAGACCATCCAGCTGTTGCAGATGCAGCGGTAGTTGGGGTGACAATGTAAGTTATGTCACCAATACCGCACAAAATCATGAGAGAAACATGCTGAGCAGAAACAGCAAAGGCGAAGAGGCTCCTCGAGCATATATCGTTCTCAATCAAGAACAAAAAGCAACCGCAGAAGACATCAACGCATTTATGGCGACGAGAATCTCAAAATCAAAGCGCTTAACTGGAGGAGTCTGCTTCACCGACGCTATACCAAAGAATCCTGTAAGTCGGGGATCTAGATTAATTAGTCAGCTCAAACTGATGAAGGTGTAGTCAGGAAAGATCCTGCGGAAGATCTTACGAGACAAAGCAAAAGCCGAGGTCGGAGATTCAGATTCTCGAGAGTCAAGGCTATAAGAATCTAGCTAGTTAGAATAGGCCGCGCAGAGCTAGAAATTAATGTGAAAGGTATGATTCGGGCCGAAACTCTACGCAGTGGCTCCAGATCTTGGTTGAAAAGTTTTACATAGTTGGTGATGCTGCGAATATATACATGCAGCTTCCCCAACCTTTTCCGATACGTGAGAAGACGCCGTCCAGCTTCTTTGATATCAATTGCTCCGTTGCCCGTTCTTTGCCGCTCTTAACTCATCCATCTTTGCCACCCGCCTCTTGAATTCCTCATACTGGCATTTCTCGTATGTGTGCCGCTCGTTCTAAATGGTGGTCTGGTCAGGCTTGTTTCGCTGAGAAGGGAGCTATCCCGCAAGCGGGGAATATTGCATACCTCGCATTTCCACGGTAAGTAGTATTCCTCATATCGACAGCGGTTTAGTGGGATAAGGAGATGTGCGCAGCTGTCTCGGTATGCTAGAGGGAGTCGTGCCTCTGACATGGCCTCTCTTGAGGCAGCTGAGTATATGTCAGTGCGAATTCACTCCGCGGGGAGGCAATTGGAGAATGGGAGGTAGAACCACTCACGTCCGGACGAGGCATTGCTCAGGCCGACAGCCTCCTTAATAGTCTCGGTGATAGTCATGGTGGTGGAAGAAGCTGAACAGCTTCGGGGTGGTGTTGTGTGATGCTGGACAGAGGTGAAGTCGAGCGTTTCGGCTTTCGTTGGTCACCGCCCCAATTCTGCCGTGAGCAAGCAGATGAAAGCCTGAGTGAAACGCGCCCGCACGTCCAGCTAGAATTCCACCGCGCAGCGCCATTTTATCGCGCCCGAAATCCAAACTGAAGCCCATCATGTCCGTCGATGCGAATGGCAAGATATACTCTGCCACCTATAGCAATGTTCGTCACGCCTAATACATCCTCTACAACCCTCGCGCGCAAACCCTCAACCTCACCAGCGCTAATCATTGCCTTAGGTGCCCGTCTACGAGTATAATGTCTTGGGAAACCATGTCATGCGCCGTAGAGCCGACGACTGGATCAATGCGACGCACATTCTAAAAGTAGCCGACTTTGACAAGCCCGCGAGAACTCGCATCCTGGAACGAGAGGTTCAGAAGGGTGTGCATGAGAAAGTTCAGGGTGGATATGGCAAATACCAAGGTTAGGAGCGAGCAAATTGGCCTCTGTGTATGGTCGCTGAGACTTAAGGAATACAGGAACATGGGTACCGCTTCAAGACGGCCGGACACTGGCTGAGCGCAATGGAGTGCTGGAAAAGCTGCTTCCAATCTTCGACTATGTCCCAGGAGACCGAAGCCCTCCTCCAGCCCCGAAGCATGCTACGGCTGCGTCGAATAGACCAAAGGTTCCTAGACAAAGTGCTGCCGCAAGGAGAGCAAATGGTAAGGGTGAATACTATTATTTCTTCTACGTCATACATCAAATGAGCTATTCAAAGCGTTTCAGAGCACACCGTCGAGTTACAGATATCATTTCATATGCCCTGAAACTTACTCATTCTGATAGCCATCCCGGCCGCAAGCATAAGCCAACTCAGTGAAGAGCAATTCGACAACGCTAGTGTCCCATACGCCAAAGATGACACCCCCGACAATGCCACCGTCATATCAGAGTCAATGCTTGGTGATCAAGACATGCTCAATGCATCACAGTACTCTACAGGTTCACGGAAAAGAAAACGCGGAGTAGATCAGATGTCTTTGCAAGACCAACAGCATCAAATGTGGGCAGATGCTTTATTAGATTACTTCATGCTCCTAGAATCCGAAGACCGCTTCCCTGCTCCTCCAGAACCTCCCGCAAATGTCAATCTCGACCGCCCTATCGATGAGAAGGGGCACTCAGCGATGCACTGGGCGGCTGCTATGGGTGATGTTGATGTTGTCAAAGAGCTAATCGGTCGTGGAGCACGCATCGACTGTCTTTCTAATAACCTCGAAACACCCCTAATGCGTGCTGTAATGTTTACTAACAATTTTGACAAATCTACAATGCCGAGCACGGTAAAATTTTTCCAACAAACAGTCGTCCGCACCGACTGGTTTGGTAGCACAGTCTTCCATCATATCGCCGCGACCACAAGCTCCACTAATAAGTACGTCTGCGCCCGCTACTACCTCGACTGCATAATCAACAAGCTCTCTGAAACATGGATACCCGATGAAGTTACACGCCTCCTAAATATTCAAGACAAAAACGGCGACACAGCCATCATGATCGCAGCACGCAACGGCGCTCGAAAATGTGTCCGCTCTCTCCTCGGCCGCAACGTAGCGGTCGATATACCAAACAACAAAGGCGAAACGGCCGACGATCTAATCCGCGAGTTAAACCAGCGCCGCCGTCATGGCGTCGGACGACCCCGTCAAGCCTCCTCTTCTCCCTTCGCCCCTGACCCCCGTTTGAACGGGGACAGCGCCCCTCTCCCTTTCACCAGCTCACGAGCAGCGGGTTTGCCCGGCGCAGTACAGTACCGCAGCCAAACAGCAAGCCACTTAATGCACAAGATCGCGCCAACGCTCCTCGAGAAATGCGAAGCTCTGGCACTAGCCTACGAAGCCGAGCTCGAGGAAAAAGAAGTCGAGATCGCAGACGCTGAGCGCGTCGTGCGGAAACGGCAGGCCGAAATCGAAGCCATCCGCAAGCAGCTGGCCGAGCTGCCGCCGGGCGACGACGCCGGGGGCGTCGACGTGGACCGCGCGCAAGAGGACGGGTTAGTAGCTCTAGTGCGCGAGGCCGAGGCGCTCCTCGAGGTCGAGCAGCGCGCAGAGCTGCGGCGCCTCTCCAGCGTCTCGCAGAACCACGCTCCCGAGCCGGACAGGCAGGACGGCGACAGCGAGGCGCTCGTGCGCGAGAAGCTGAATCTGGCTCTGTTGCTGCATAGAGCGCAGGCGGAGCGGAGGGCGCTGGTCGCGGAGGTCGTGCAGAATCTGAGCGTGGCGGGCATGGGCGAGCGGCAGAGCGAGTATAAGCGGCTGATTACGGGGGCGCTGGGCGTCAGGGAGGAGGATGTCGAAGCCATGTTGCCAGATATCCTAGAGGAGTTGGAGGAGGCGAGGGAGAGGGATAGGTTAGAGGCTAGTCCCTTATGAGACGGTTGGAAAGTAAAAGGGGTTGTCTGGGTTAATGGTGGAGAGCGTAGGAATGGGTTCTGGAAATGTGTATGAGCCTCAGGAGACTTGAGGAACTGGAGTTGTGTTGATGGTCTGGTGTTAAGAGTATGAGTTACAAATGCTGCGCATTTGGACCAAGATTTATTGCATAGGAATTGATATGTACGACTACGCTACATAGCGGATATTAGGACAACATCTTATCCCTTAACCCGCCGACGTCCTACCAGAAATTGGTCCGTGCTTGAACACCAGAATAGCTATACAGGGTTGATCTGATTGGCTAGTTCTTATCGATAACGGTAAGACGAATTCCGGCGGGTTAAGGAATAAAGAAATTTCTTCGGTCGATCTATATTAGAGCTGTCGGACGCGCTCTCAGGCCTATCCTTGCTACCAAGTTTACGGACAGTGACAACGAGAGACAAGGGGGTCCCCCTCATCTGTAGGTTTCCGGTAGACAAACGTCTTGAATGTCTGCCGACTAGAACGCCTTTCCCGCAGTCTAGCCCCGCTAAATACGCCAATTCTCACTTGGCCTTGGCAGAATCTATTTAGGCATTCTGGAAATATGACAGTATCCCAGTCTTCCCCTCACTCGATAGCCGTGATGTTAAGGTATGCGCTTCCCTAGCCCTATGCCTCTCTGACCGCTACAACTGAGAAAATCAATGGCAGGCTTGAAAATATCGGTGCCTCTTCGACCGCTCGTATGGGTCTACGTCTGTTTCTGCACTCCAAGCATATCTCGCCCAGCTCGGCCTAAGCGCTTTGCTGAAGAAAATACATATGACTATATTATTACTGGCGGTGGAACCAGTGATCTTGTTGGATTGGCGTGGCGTGGATCTGAGGTCAAATCCACTCCATCCACCAAATATGCGATTTGACGCCAGGAGCGCCGCGGCGCTCCAGTGCAGATATATACTATATATAGAAAGTCTTGGCACGGATCTAGTGTTGTATTTGAGAAGTATGGGGTAGTTGAACTTCTAAAAAGTCGTTAGAGCTTTACACCACATATACTATTTACCGTACGGCTTAAACTTATTGAAGTCTTTAAAGTCGTCTGCCTTTAGATTAATTGATTTAGGCGCTAGGATAATATTATTGGAGGGCTCGTAGATGTACGGAGGTCCTTAACAAAAGTTCTTGCACCTTTCTAATTAGGAAGTTTTAGGAATAATAGTACTTATTGCTACTTTATATATTTTTATATATTATCTTACTAAGTATAAATTAAAAATCTGATAAAGAATTTTTATTATATATAGTATTAGGCTAGTAAATTAATCTTTAAAATTTGCGTGCCTTAATATACGCTAGGTAGACTTTAGTATACGCTACGTAGGCTATAAAATACGCACCTGTGCTTGCGCGTACGTCAGTTTGAAACTTCCCAATTAGGAAGGTGCAAGAACTTTTGTTAGGGACCTCCGTATGGTGGTATATGTGGAGACTCCATGTATACTAGCAAGGTTATCACGTGATCGCAGGAATGTCTGCCTACCCCCCTCTACTAATAGCAATTAAGAAAGGCAAAATTGAGTTATAAAGTAATTGTGTATAGAGGAAAGCAGTAAAAACGGAAGGAAGATAAGCAGGCTACCTTGATTGGATGGAAAAGACTCGTATTTCGGAACTTCAAGTCATTGTACAACTCTTCCGATTAGCTCTACATCACACTTTAACACCTCATTGATCCTTCCTCCTTACGCTCCTTCTTCTGATTGGGTAAAGAACTGGCGCTCCAGGAGCTCCAGAGCTTCAAGATCCACTTCGCGCCATTGATTAATCCAGTGGATCTACCACCCATGCAATCCAGATCCAGCCACGCCACGCCAAATTGCCGCCAATCCAACAAGATCACTGGGTGGAACAAGTGGTCTGACTGTTGCGGACCGCCTGAATTGGGACGGCAAGAGTAAATCTACAAACTGAGCATGTTCTATATCCAGCCTTACCAAGACGCTGACTTTCGTTTGTAGATTCCGTCCTCGTCATCGAATTTGGATATCTCAATGATGGCATAAACATTTTAATCCCTGAACGGACAGCTATTGGTGATGCTCGAGATGCCTTCAACTGGACATGCATTCTACAGCCTATTATAAACAATCGCACTATCCTTGTCCCTGCTGGAGCTGTACTGCTGTAGTAGGTGGAGCGGTTAATGGTATGTTATTTGACTGCGGCCCTAAGGAGGATTATGATACCTAAGTAGCACTTAGTAACCCTAAATGGGGCTGGTCTTGTCCACCAGAAATATCGGGTTAGGAACAATAAAGAAAAAGAGACTATCCCTTCCCCCGGTTATTATCCCTTTTTAGTCTTTAGCCTTTAGACTTCTATAGTTATTTCTTTTTAACTCTTATATCCTGCTTAGATCTATTAGCTCTAGTTTGCTATACTATAGTTTTAGTACTTATTATAGTGCTCTTTATGCCTATACTAGTTTATTATACCCTTTCTTAGCTCTTTCTATGAGGGGACTTTGTAGACAGGGGGCTATAAGGACACGATTGTGGAACAGGATAGATTGGTAAGAGAGACGAATCCTTAAGGAGGTAAGGCCTCTGGGATTGTGGAGACTATATACTACGGGCACATACCTCTAGCACGTAACCGGTGACTATCCAAGGGGCATCCAAAGGTTGTCCTAAGGGCAGCCTAAGGTACCCGCAATAATATCCCTTACATTACCCCCCCCCCTTCTTACGGTTAGCCCCTAATTGCCATTACCTTGTAATAGGGAGATTATAAGGGCTTATCCCAGAAGGGGTTTAGGGAGATATTAAAAAAATATTAATATACCGCTATATATTATCTATCTATCTAACCCCTACTTTAAACTCCTAAAAAACCTTAATAAGGAAAAAATATAACTAGAGAAAAGATATAAGGATTTCTAGGAGACCTATTAGAAGCTTACTAAAAGTATACTGGTAACTACCTAGGCTAATATAGGGATTTTTATATAACTCTACTTCTAAGCCTTTATACTGGTCTATAATTAATTATAAGTATTATAGGTAATTTAGTAATTTAGTATAGTTCCATAGAATCTTTTAGTATAGGATTTAACATATAGAGCCTTAGCTTGCTATTATCTTTAACTTTTAAGGTATTAATTTATAATCCTTTCTTATTAGTCCTATATTATATATTTAGCGTAGCTCTACTACCTAGCAAATAGGAGAAATACTTTATAATAGCGTCTCTAGCTATTATATAATTATTAAAAACGTCTATAACATTATTCTTTAATACCATAGTATTATTTAGGTATAATTTAACCCATATATGTCTATAGTTAATATCTTAATTACCTTCCCTAGCCGCATAATTAGTTTTTCTTATAAGGAAGTGTAACGGGACTAGCCTAGTTATAGTAGGAATGTCTTGGTAAAACACTTGACAGATAAACTTGACGCTTTGACCGAATTCTGCCGAATTCTGCTAGCTTGATTGACTTCTGCCAAGTTCTGCCAGATTAATTGAATTCTACCGAAGTCCGTCTGCGTGCGTACGTGCGTACGCATCGACCAAGACCCCTAACTATTTAATTATAAGATTCTCTGGTTATTTCTTTCTCTTCTTTACGCAACGTCTTATTCTCTATAAGAGCTATACCCTTAGATTTAGATAGAATTTATATTGTTCCTTTAAATCTACCCTAAAGGCTCTTCGTGCCCTTACATTACGTTGCGTTAATACCACTACCCTTAAAATGGTAAACGAACTTAAATCCGCTACGTTAACTATTATAACCCTAGTTAGGGAACAAATGACTATAATGTAACAGTCCTTTATGGATGCCTTGGCCTAGCAACGAGCTATACTAGAAGCCCAGCATTAGCAATTAATTAAAGCAATATACAAAGAACTCTATAACGCTAAAGTACTCGCGTTAGAGACCCCAATAGTAACACCTATAAATAAGATTAAAATAACTGTATCCAAACCTGGCCCGTTAAACACGAACCTTAAACTAGTAACGGTAACTTAACCCACGTCTATAATAAATCTGATACCTATTATAAAATCTAAAAAGCTTCCTAACCCTCTAATATTTAATAGAAATTGAAATAACCTATATCCCTTTATAACTAAGCTCCGTCTTAAACTTTTAATAAACTATAACCGATACCCTACCGAAGCTAGTAAAGTTAGCTATGGAATGTCTTGTTTAAGTAAAAATACTGCATAAACCATAGACCTATTCTTCCGTAACGGCACCTTCATTAATTTTAAAACCTTTATCTCTCTGCTAGAACGAACGTACAATAACGCTAGCCGCGAATATACTGCTATTACCAAACTTAAAAACCTACGATAATGGAACCGAGACTTTATAAGCTTCTTTTCGGAATTTTTAGGCCTTATTGGCGAACTAGATTGGAATAAAGCCGCTAGAGTTGCTGCTCTTTAACGAGCTATTTTGGATGAAATTAGAGCATAGTTAGTAGGTAGGGAACTGCTAAAGGACCTACCTAAATTTACTATAATGTGTTAACAAATTAATAAGGACCTTTAATATAACAAATAGACTTATTCTCTAAAGCCAACTACACCTTGTGTTTAAAGCTTTATAAAACCGATATATACCCTAAAGCGCGACCCTTCTCTGAAACTTACGCACGACCCTATAGACCTTAACGCTACTCGATCCTACGTACCCTTAGGAACCGACGAACGAAGAACTTGAGCCGCAAATGGAGAATGCTTTAGATGTGGTAGAAAAGGACATATCCAAAGGAATTACCGAACTTACCCTTTTAAAAAAGTCCGCTGTAGTTTCTTCCGGTCTTTAAATCGCACCCGCTCCTTAAATTGCACTTGTTCTTTAAGCCGTACTCACTCCTTAACTTATACTTGTTCTATAAATTATACCTAGTTGTTACGAAGCATCTTACCCTTAGCTAACTTGGAAAACAAATCGTCCTAGGGCTAAGTTGCGCCTTAGGATAAGAAGTGGAAGAGTATAAGTGTCTAGGCTCTTCTAGCGCTGATATATAACACGACTCCCTTAATGTACTTAGCGAAATTCGAACACTTGGAAAATAGAAGGAGGTACGAATCCTTATAGACAGCGGAGCTACCAGTATAGGCTTTATTAATATAAACTACGCAAAAACCTAACGCCTAAATTTAAAGAAACTCAATAAGCCCTAAGGCCTATAAGGCTTTAATGGCAAACCCTTAATATATGGCGAATTAATATACTACGCTCTTGTAAAAATGCGGATAGGTAAATACCTTAAATACATTTCCCTATTCGTAACACCCCTAAAGCAATATAAGATGATACTTAGATATAGATAGCTAAAATAACACAACCCTTTAATTAGCTGGGTTAAAGAAACACTGAAGTTCTGTATAACCTACTGCCGAAGTTATTGCTTAAAACACTACTCGCCCTATAAACATGCACATAACTATTTAAATTTAACATAATACAAATTGCCCTTACCATAAACTTTAAACTAATACGATAAAGCTATAACTACTAATCATAGCAAAGAATGCGAAGATGTTTTATTAAAACCTCTTAAAATTCGTATAATATAAGCCGCGCCCTTTATTTTATTAGCAAGAAAATGAGACCATAAAATCTTTGCTATAATAATAAAAGATATTAAGAAAGTGCTAGAACCAAAGCAATATATTAACCCTCAACCTCTTATACCTAAAGAGTACTATAATCTAATTAACGAATTTAAAAAACGATTTGTAGACCAACTAGCCCCGCACCAAGATAAGCATAATTTTAAGATAGAACTTGAGCCTAGCATAACACCAAAGTTCGGTCTGCTATATGGTATGTTATAAGAAGAACTGCTTATAATATAATAATACCTTAACAAATATCTGGAAAAAGGATTTATTTGCCCTAGTTAATCTCTATTCGCCTTACCCGTACTATTTATTAAAAAGCTAGGAGGAGGCTTAAGATTCTATATTAATTATTAAGCTCTAAATATAATTACAATTCGAAACCGATATCTAATTCCCCTAATTTAAGAGACGCTCAACCGTTTGGCGAAGGTACGGTACTTCATAAAGCTTAATATAGTTGCTACCTTTAATAAAATCCGTATACGTAAAGGAGATAAGAAGTATATAGCTTTTTATACACAATGGGGACTCTTTAAATACCTAGTAATGCCATTTGGCGTAAAAAACGGTCCCAGTACGTTTTAGCAATATATTAATAACACGCTTCGTAAATTCCTTAATGTATTTATTACCGTATATATTAATAATATCTTAATCTACTCGTCCTTACTTTCTAAATATTGGAAATACGTTAGAATGGTCCTTAAACGCCTACAAGATGCGGGCTTATAATGCGATATTAAGAAATGCAAGTTCCACGCGTCCGAAGTTACATACTTAGGCTTAATTATATCCCGCAACGGAATTAAAATGGACCCTAAAAAAGTCGCCGTAATTGTGAACTGGGAAAGTCCTAGTAGCGTATAAGACATTTAAGGATTTCTAGGATTTATAAATTTCTATTATCGATTTATTAATCACTTCTCAAAAATTGTTTAGCCATTAGTAAACTTAACAAGAAAGAATATAAGATTTAAATGGACTACCAAATGTAAACAAGCTTTTAATGAACTAAAATATTGTTTTACAACTGCTCTAATTCTCGCCCACTTTAACCCTAACCTTAAATGTATCGTTAAAACGGACTCGTCTGATTATGCCCTAGGAGGAGTGTTATCGCAATACAATAAGAACGGTGAGCTATGTCTAGTAGCCTTCCTTTCCTAAAAGCTCGCCCCTGCCGAATTGAACTATGAGATATACGATAAGGAACTACTTACAATTGTTAGATGCTTTAAATAATGGCGTCTAGAACTTAAAGGATCGCTGTTTTTAATACGCGTGTTAACAGACTACAAAAACCTGCAGTACTTTATAACTATAAAACAGTTAACGCAGCGCCAAATTCGTTGGGCCGAATACCTCTTATAATTCGACTTTAAGATTACGTACTAACTGGGCAAACTTAATTAGAAGCCTGACGCATTAATATAACAGTTATAAGACTTACCTATAAACGCCTTAGACGAATGAATTATAAATTAATTATAGATTTTATTGCCCCCTAAATGTTTTAAGAAACTACGTCCTATGTTCCTAGATATAGAACTTAACAGAAACGAATTAGAAATTAATAAATAGGAAATAGAAATTAATAAGCTAATGGAATACGAATATAAGAATAACGCATGGATAATAGATATAATGGGAGCGATTTGAATAGGAAAACAATAGTATAAAAATATTACACTCGCTGAATGCGAAATTCGTAATAATCGACTATACTATTAACAGAAAATGGTAGTCCCGAATTCTAAACCTTTGCGATTTAAGATACTCGAATTTGTATACAACTCTCCTATAGTAGGATATCCTGGCTGTGTGAAGATATACGAGATAGTTTAACAAGCGTATTACTGGCCTATAATGCACAACTATATGCGAAAATATGTCCGAGTATGTAGAACGTGTGTTCGTGGAAAAACTTCTTACGTAAAGAAATAAGGAGTACTCTAACTATTGTTAATTCCAATGTAAAGATAGCGTGATATCTTAATTAACTTTATAGTAGATTTACCTAGCAGTAATAGATTTATAAATATTATAGTAGTAGTTAACCGCCTTATAAAAATGCGATATATGATTCCCATAGACTTAATCGATGTTATTTTAGTAGCTAAATGTTTTGTTAAACACGTCTTTAAGCTGCATAGACTCCCTAACTTAATAATATCCGACTGTGGAAGCCAGTTCGTTTCAGACTTCTAGCAAGCTCTATATAAACGATTAAGTATATAAATATAACTCTTAACTGCATTTTATCTAGAGACAGACGGTCAAACCGAAATTGCGAACGCGATTATGGAATAATACCTATAAATATACTGCTCCTACCTGCAAGACGACTGGGAAAAGTGGCTGCCTTTAGCTGAGTTTACTGTAAACAATACAATAAATGAATTAATAGGTATGACGCCGTTCTACGTGACCTACAGACAAGACCCTTAACTTGGATTTAAACCATGACCTAAAATTAATACAACAGGACCCACAATTAAACGGATTTAGTTAATTAATGCGCATAACTTCGCTAATTAAATAAAGCAGTTAACGGAACTACTACGAAGTAAATTAACGTACGCTTAAACGGTATAGGAATAGCATATAAACAAAGGACGAGCTCCCGCGTGGGACTTTAAAGAAGGTGATATGGTTTACCTAAATACACAAAACATAAAGACTTAACGGCCCTTAAAGAAACTTAATTAGAAGTTCGCGGGCCCGTACTAAATTAAAAAGAAACTAAGCCCATACGCCTATAAGCTTAAACTGCCGACTAAGATAAAAATATACCTAACGTTTTACATAAGCTTGCTGCAACCCTTAAAGGGTAAACCTTTAACTCGCGAAGTGCCGCTACCACCTCCCATAATTGTTGACAACGGTAACGGTTCTTACTTTATTAACTCGATTAATAATATATAATAAAAAATATAATCTAAATAATTCAAACTTCTTATTAAGTGGGAAGGATATAAAATATAAACCTAGGAAACCTATAACCAGATTAAGGCCAACGCGCCTTTCTTAGTAAAAGAATTCTATAAGAACCATCCTTCGCGGCCTACTCTGGCTAGATGGACATAATATAAAGGCAAACAACTGCCACCTAACACAAATACACGAAACTCGAATTTAAAAAGAACTTAAAATAAGTTACGACGTTTATAACGCAATTATATAACACATAAGATGTTAAGGAACTTTAACCGGCGGTTAAAGTTGTCTAATTAGTTAGATTTGCCTTGCCAAGACCGCCACCTAACACAAAAATACGACACGCGATAAAATTATAAATTCTTAACTAAATTAAATTATTTTGAACCTTTGGCTAAAGGGGGGGGTACTATAACAGGACTAGCCTAGTTATAGTAGGAATGTCTTGGTAAAACACTCAACAGATAAACTTAACGCTTTAACCAAATTCTGCTAAATTCTGCCAGCTTAATCGACTTCTGCCAAGTTCTGCCAGATTAATTAAATTCTACCGAAGTCTGTCCGCGTGCGCATGTGCGCACGCATCGACCAAGACCCCTAACTATTTAATTATAAGATTCTCTGGTTATTCCTTTCTCTTCTTTACGCAACGTCTTATTCTCTATAAGAGCTATACCCTTAGATTTAGATAGAATTTATATTGTTCCTTCAAATCTACCCTAAAGGCTCTTCGTGCCCTTACAGGAAGTAATGGCTAAATAGTGTATATATATGTTTCCTTCCTTCTAAATTACGCTATTATAACAGAGTTATATTAGTAAGGTTGCGGCTATTTACCAGAAGGGTATTAGAAGGTAAAGTATAAAGACACCTTACTTATTAAGCTGCTTTTTTCCCTTAATACCTTACTTCCTATTATTAGCCTTTATCCAATTTTAGACATATCTTTAATATATTATTAAGATTTTCTTCTTTTCTATTATTAATTTAATATACCTCTTTATTTTTTTACTAACTGCTCTTCTAAGCTAATTCTATAGCATATCCTAGCCCTACTACTATATATAGAACCTCAGCCTCCACTAACCTGTAATTAGTGCTAGTCCTACCTAAATAATTTTGCCTGTATATCCTTAAAAGACTAAAAGTCTAATAAGAAGGTTTTAGATGCTTATAATAAGACCTACTATATAAAGTTTAATATCTTTAGTCCTTATAATTAATACATACGTATTAAAAGCGGTAGTTATATTAAGGTAAGCTTTCCTATCCTTAATAGATTTCTATTACTAACTTTAAGTTTTAATAGCCTAGGCCTAAGTAGTAATATTCCTTTAATATTCTTAACTATTATATTACCCGGGCTCTATCCTATTCTAGCACTAATACTAAATATCTGGGTTAAATTTAAGACTATACCACAGCTATCTATACCGCCTATAATTCCTAGTAAGCTAGCTAGCAACGCCTAATAAGGGAGTAAGGTTAGTATACTAAGGATAGGGTAAAGGATAGGGGTAATAAGAAGAAGGTTGCCGTCTACTATAAGAAGGAGTTTATGTATATACGTTAAGTTTTAAAAGAGTATAATATAATATAGTATTAGGTAGGTTACCCTTTGGGTACCTAGTAGATAGGTAACTAATAATTACTATAGTAAGGTCTTAGTAGTTCTGGTTTATACTAGCTAGCTAACATCTCTATTTATTCTAGGCTTAAGCGTGTCTTTATTAACTATAAGCTTACGCCTTAAAAACTTTGTTGGTACTAGTTTAGGCCTAATATTAGTATTAAGCATTTAAGGATCTCTACTCTATCTATACCTTATTAGCCTGCCCCTATTTTTATGCCTACCTATACTCCTACTAAGGGATCTAGATCTAGATCTTATTCTTATTAGCCATTACTTAGTAGGCTAATGGATACTAATCCTACACCTAGGGATAAGGCATAGTGGCTTTTAATTTAGGCATTTGGGATTAATTCTTATATATAGTAGCAATTGGGAAGGCCTTATAAGGCATTTGGGAAGGTATAGGAACACTATTCCTAATATAGACTAATAAATAGGAATGAAATTCTAGCAAAATACCCTATTAACTCTATGCTATATATGTAAAAAGGCTAAGGACCTATTCTGCTTTAGGCTGTAGCCCTAATTAATCCTTATGGTTTCCGGAGCCTGTTTATTTTATATCTAATTTAACCTATTTCTTGCTCTTTATATAAGTCTTCTTTATAGGCTACAATGATACTATTATATTAGAGCGCTTTCTATAATTTGTAGATTACGGACCTTAATTCTAATATTTTTTTAGAATATCTTTGCAATAATTAAGGTGATCCTCTGGTTCCTATATAGAGTTCTTAGCAGGCTAGGCTAGCCATTTAACTTTATATTAAAGCTTATTCTTAATAGACTTATGGCGTAGTATAGCTTTAACCTTATACCGCTCGCCTACTACTTTAGGGTGTTTAATTAGGCCTAGACAGAAGTTCTTTTCTGGTGGTGGTCTATGCTATAGCTCTAGTGTCACGGCACTGACCTGACGCGTTGTTGTGGCTACGCGTATGCATGAGCACGGACCTGACCCCTGAGCGACACGTATATATACCGCCTCACCTCTGTACATAGATCCTTACACGACATCGTTTGTCAATGTTATACAGTCACCTCGTACCTTGACCCTCCGCACGTACTGTGACATCTAGTAGGTTTATATAAAACACTAAATGCATATAGGCCATAGATAGGGGTAGCTAGAGATGGTAGGCTAGCTTACCAATTTGTTTCTTAACTTAAAAAGAACCTAGGTATCTTGTATTAAGCTTCTTTAATAGTCAACAGGTCTTAATATTTGTTAAATATAATAGAACCTTATCGCCTACTCTAAAATGCTTATCCTAGTATTTGTGGTTATACCAAAGTCTTTACTACTCTTAGGCATTTTATAGGCTCTGCTTTATATACTTCTATTACTCCTTCTATTTCTAAAGGTATCCTTATACTCTTTAGTAGATATCCTTAGACTTCCTAGTAGGATCCTATAATTAATTATATGGCTTTAGCTAGTAATTACTAGGTACACTATTAAACCTAAATAGTTAGACGCTATAGGTAATCTAGATTAGTGTATACTTATATAATACGTATTACTTTAAATTATAAGCGTACTCTACGTACGGAAGTAGCTTATACTAATTGTCTTACTAGTAGTTTAAATACATTTATAAGTATAACTCCAGTTCCTAGTTCTGGCGTTCCATTTGCCCGTCCGTTTATAGATAGAAAGCTGTACTATAATAGTAGTCTATCTTTAAATAAAAGCATAAATCCAACCAGTACTGGCTTATAAAGACGCTGCCCCTATTAGTAATAATAGAGTACAGCTAATCTACTTTAAGAAAGTATTTCTCCTTAATTAGGCTGGCGAGCGCTTATTGTCGGTATACTCGCTTTATCAACGTGCACGAATATCACTTGTAGTGGTACGTATGCGGTGTTGAAGTTGGTAGTTGATTGTTGTCTAGAAGTCAGGGGTTGCTCCAAGTCAGATTAGCTAGTCTCGCCTCGTAGTCTCGCAACTACGTCACGTGATTAACGTTCTAACACTAGAGCAACTTTAAAAAGAAGGCTAATCTACACTCCAAAGTTAAGTCTACTTCTAGACTATTCGTAGCGTATACGCAATAACTAGCTCTTCCGTCTATAATATATAATAGCTCCACCTTTAATCCTAGAGCGCGCCACCTGTTGGATTCTGCCATACCGTTAAACCAGCCAATTAGGATTTTCCATCCCCGGAATAGAAAATCGCTATTAGCTCACCTACTACTAGCGCCTTAGCGGCTGGCTCTGTATTGTATAAGTCTGTTATACCTACCGAAACCAAATCCGTTTATTCAACCCACCCTACGGCCCATAATTTAACTTGATTCGTATTAATAAGCCATAATAGTGCTGTACAAGGCTTGCCCTTTATTATAGCATCCGTAGGGTTAGTATTTCTATTAATTTACTTAACTTTAATAATCTATCTTCATTTATAAGCTTGGCGAAGGCATATTATATCAATTATTAAGCGTTTCTCTTGCGTAGTTCCTAGTCGGACAAGACAGTTGTATAAGGACTTTAAGTTAGTGCAGAGAATAAGTGGTAAGTTAACCTATAAGACCTTGTCTAACGTGGATTTAATTATAGCGCCTATATTAAAACCATACGCTATCCCTTAACCCGTCAAAATTGGGCCTTATGTTATCGATAAGAGCCTACCAATCAAACCGGCCGAATTAAGCAGCCGTTCTCAGAAATACGAAACTTTGATTTTATAGCTATTTGATATATAGACTTATTCTTTGGAGTTAAGTCGCTTAATATGAGGTAACCAGCACTCGTCCTTTTTGCAGAACGATATCTTGTAAATACTGCACCCAAAACTGGTCCTCGGAGCCCGTTTCCGCCTCTCCCATTTCTTACTATCGCGTGCTTGCATTGTAGTATTTAGTGATAGCTCTGACAGAGCTTTCCGATGCCCCATACGCTGCACCTGAGTATGCCTGCGAGCCTCTACGCAAGCTGAGCAGTTAATCGGCTTGTTAAATAACTTAATTAGCTTGTGCTGCGCCGTAGGAACCCATATAATCTGGTTGGTAGAGCGTTGTGGAGGGAGCTCCTGCGTGTAGAGCTTTCGCTTTTAAATTGACCGTTTAAATAAGGCGTTGCGGAGGTCGATTCGAAATTGCTTATGGCCGTCTTTACGATTTGCTTGACGATCGGTAGGCGTATAAGAAGACAGCAGGAAGCAATTGCAAATTACTGTATTGAGAAGGAAGTGCTATAGAGGCTTCTAGGTCTGCCTATGCGTCCTCTGTGTTGTAAAGTATGATCGCAATTGATCAGCAATATCTACACCGCATATGTAGTGATTGTACTAGAATATAAAGGTAGGAATAGGTAATATCTTCTCTGCATTGTTGCTAAAAACCTTCCAAGTCTGTTTGGCTCCCGTAGCAGTAAGGGAAGAACGTTTTTGCATGGTGGTAATAGTAAGACAACCTGGCGATGTATGACGTAATTAGTATATAAGCTTATTTGAGCCTTATATTAGAGCCTTTTTAGAGCTTACCGTCGTCAACTATACTTATAAAAAGTACTACATTAGCGTCCTTCTAGGTAAACTCCATCACCTGGCTGTCTTTGGAAGTTGCTCCGTATAGTGTACCCCATTATATCTAAGCTGAATGTGTTAATTTAAGGTTAGCGAGCCTCTGGTTGATTTGCTCTGCAGGAAGCTTCTTTTTTCTTCCTAATATATCCACCAAAACGTTGCCTTCTAGGTCCCCCTGCTCCTTATGCTTTGTCTTGGTTGTTTAAACAGTCCCTGCACCTCTAATACTAAGCTCCTATAGTTGTGTAAGAAGCTTAACACTTGTAAATAGATTATTGAGCCAAACGATGTGTTTTCCTGGCAGGTAAAGCCGTGCATTTTTTTCCTTATTGCGCTGAGTAAGCAAATCAAGTACTACTGCCTGCGTCTTAGAAAAGCCTTCCTTCTTAGTAAATGATGTATCTAGATTAACAGGCCCTTTTTTATCACCTTTTCGCGTGCTAAAGCCAGTCTAGTACATAGCCCTCATTGCCTAACACCCATATTTTAAAGCCTTCTGGTGTTAGTTTTGATGGAATATTCACGATTTCACGAGCTCGTCCCATAAAGCGTTGAATCGTTTTGTTGACGGCAAGGTGGGTTCCAGGGTTGTAGAGCTTCCTGCAAGTAAGCCGAATATGCTTAACAAGCTCGTTAACTCGGGTGAATGTGGTTTTAGGTGCTTGATTAGATGGTGGCCATGGTGGTGAGGCTTAAAAGTGTCAATCAAGCTGCTGAAATTGAACAGCTCCTATATATTTTTTGACGATATGCTTAGTACCATGTATGTTTAAATCCTTCCAGTAGTCCTCAATGGATGATTCTATAGTAATTCCTATATGAATAAGTACACCAAAATACGCGTAGAGTTCTTGCCTGCATGTTGGCTGCCATAAGCGTGGGCGCTCTGTTTCTTCATCTGGTGGATAAAGCTCTGCATGCTTATTTGTCCACTCTACAAGCTTATCCATAATATCTTCTGTGAAGAATAAACTGAATAACTCAAAAGGATTGTGCGTATTAACCTTAGGAGGAAGATTTGGTGAGCCATGGTCGTCAAAATTGTTGATGTGGAGAGGTTTGAAATTGGGCAAGGGCCAGGGCTTTGGGGGGGGGGTGTTTTCGCCGTCTTATGCGGGGGAATGTTATATTGAGTAGACTGAACAAGATCTATATCAATTCTAGTACGATTAGAGGGCATGGTGGTGGTGTAATTAATAGTTGAATTCTATATAGCTATACGCGTTGTTTTGAGAACAATGTTCCGCACGGACCACTTACGCTAAGGGCCTTGACGGGTTAAGGGATACTGTATAGCTCTGAGGCTAATACACTCCTAGTAACTCTTTTGCACTTAATTAAGGACCAGTGGACAATATTTGCCTTATTTAAGGCGTCTGCTAGTATAAGTACGTAGCTAATTTGCGAAGATAGGTCCTTGTTATTGGCAAAGGAAGTGTCCGTAAATACTAAGAGTTATAAAATATTGGCGTCTAGCTTAATAAACTTTAGGCCTCTATTTACGTTCTTAATCTGCTAGCTTAATCGCTTATTAAGACTCTTTATATTGTCTTTAACTGGGCTAACTACCTAGGCAGTAAAGGATAGGTTGTATAAGGCCTCTGGTTAATAAACTAAGGCGATATAGGCTCCTCTAGCGCGTTAAGCGATATACTGGTCCTTTAGCGTAAGCAGGTCACGCGTAACTCCTCTAGAGCTAGTGCTATCTATTAGCGTAGTGTTAACCACGCTGAGGTTCTTATACTAGCGCTTTTATATTAGTGTAATGCTCCTGTCTTGTGTTAATTAAATAAGTCCTCTATTAAACTTAATTGGTGTATTAGCGGTCAGTTGCTCTCGCTCCTTAGCTATAAATTCGGCCTTATGTAGTTCGCTTTGTTTAGCCTCTGTAAAGGTATCGTCTATAAGGAATAGTATATTATTAGTCTATAGGCCGACAATTCTAAAAGGCTTATTGCTGTAAAGCAAGTAGGGGTCGTACGTAGACTGGTCCATTCGCAGCTAATTAACGTGGTATAAATAGTAGGTCTTAAACCAGTAGTTTCTAGCTTTAGGTACTTTATAAAGTAGCTTTATAACCTTTAGAACGGAGTCCGTATTAATTCCCAGTTATTTATTTAGCTTGTATGGTGGTCGTATATAGAACTCGCGGTTTAGGTTTATAGTAGACTGGATATAGGCTTGTGAGATATCTTAGAGGTAGAGTTATGTTTATAGTAGTATAGCGGCGATATAGGGAATTAGCCGCTGACTAACTTGTTAAATTGTTAGTGACTAAGTAAGGACTAGCTCTTTCTCTAAGTTATTATAGGCCTATATAACAAGTTGTGATTTCTTAAAGGCTTTATTAGTTCCCTTATTCTTAATCTTATTAATAAACCGTAAATTAAAGAGTCTGACCCCCTTTGGCATATTATATAGCTTAATAATCTTAAAGACGCCTTTCTTAAGTAGGCCTGTAACCTCCTTTTGTTATAAAGCGCTGAATTAGGTGTTGCTATCGTTCTATAAGTAAATAGTAGTGCTAGCTGTATCTGCGGTATTATTGTTCTATAAGTAGATAGCAATATCTACAATATCCGTAATATCTGCAATATCACCCGTAAAAGCGTCTGTATCTATTATAGCATCTATAACAGTTGTGTCTGTAACGGCTGTAAGTAATGGGTATTTATGGGGGCGACCTCTACCTCGCTTTGGCGGTAGCTGTGGTTTAGCCTTAGGTAATAATTAAGGTTTGACTAGTAAAGGTACTGGTTTATCTAATTTAATAGACTCTCGTGGTTTGACTAGGTCTTGTAGGTCTAGTAGGTAGAATTTTACGGCCATAGAGCGGAAGGTTGTAGGTCTATTTAGTAGCTTTATAGTGTAGGTCTTACTGTTAACGGCAAGTAGTATATATGGTCCGTCCTAATAACCACTTTGGCTAGTATTGCCTTCTTTCCAGACTAAGATAGGCAAATTGGGTAGGAGGCTATAAATAGTATTAGTTTATAGTCCGTTTTGTATATTAAGAGCGTTAGCGATCTGTTGTTTAGCTTATAGCTTTTAGATTTCCACCATTGCTTTTTTAATAGCCGTAGCTTGCTGTATAACTGAAGGTAATAGCGCGTCCAATTTAACTATTTAGGGGTAGGCTCTAAAGACTAGGAGTATAGGGACTAGGCCTTCTAGGCTAGCCGTATTATTAATGGCTTTAAAGGCCATTTATAGGGCTATCTTCTTGCTAATTTCAGGGATTTCAGTCGTAATAATTTGGTAGGCTCGTTGTAGCGGACCATAGTAGCGTTCTACCATTCTAATAGAATTGTGTGATTTGATTGGAACTGACTTTATAGTTACTCCTATAGTAGTAGCATAGTGCTTAAACTCCTTACTAACAAAGTTCTTTTTAGCGTCTGTGGTAATTAAGTCTGGTGGTTCTAAATAGCTGTTAATTTAGCACATTTAAAGAATATCCTAAGTGTGCTTAGCGCTAATGTCTTATAGCTATCTGCCAGCTTAAAATTAAGTTGCTTTGTTAACTACGTATAGTAGGGGGGAGCCGCCAATATATATAATGTTAACAATGATATTGTAATTAAAATTAATATTGTTTTATAAGGTAAAGCGAAATCTACCTAGAGATCTACTATGCTTCTAGCAGTAGTGGCAGAGTCTAGTTAGCTCTTTAATAGCAGATCTATTAGTGTTACGGCTGTAGCTAGCCTTGTTAAGAAGCTTTTGCAGTCTATTAATTAATAGGTGACTAAATCAATGGTGTAGACGTCGTAGTTCTACGTCAGTTAAGTAGCAAGGGTTTATATTAAAAGACTTAACTAAATAAGACTGTAAGGAGAAGCTCTATAAGAGAAATGGGTAGCCGAATTGTCTAACTACTAGCACCCTTTTAGTGCGAGTGATGATGACGTCCTTTAGGCTATTATATTTAATATAGAGTCTGTCTATATCTGCTAGGCAAAGTAGGAAAGGAGTATCTGCTTTAATGATATAGAATTGTACCTTGCCTATAGGGCTGTTAACGTCTATGGTTCTAATAGACGTAGAAGCTCTAACCCTAAATTAGACAGTTACTTGGCCCTTAGTTAACGTGTTAAGGCTTATAGACTTATCTACGGCCTATAAAGCTTGGAATTAGCTATAGCCAGCTGTAGACTTACGCGAAGTACCTGTATTAATTATAATTCCTATAAAAACCGTTAAGGTATATTATGGCGCTGTGATTGTGGCCATACTGTAGGTAAATGGGTTAGTCTCCATATAAGGTTCTGTAGTAGACTCCATAGTGAGTTCTAAAGCCATAAGCAGGTGTATATAAGCCTTATTAGCTAGCTCTACGCTTGTAGAGGTTGCTTCCTCCATAGTAAGTGTTCTAAAGGTAGTAATATAGGCAGAACTATTATTAGGTTCTCTAGCATCGCTCCTAGAGCCGTTAGTGTTGTGTATATAGGCTTTAAAGTCTAAGTTATTATCTTTATCTCTTTTGCAAGCAGCGATGTATTACTTAAAGTAGTTATTAAAGTTGCCCTTATTGCGGCCCTTAATATCAATAAAACGTCTTTTATAGTTGTCTCTGGACCGATTACGCTTCTCCTCTATATGTTTTTATAAACGACAGTCCTCCTTCTTGCAGACGTAGCGCTTGGCCTTTAGTCTGCCGTTAGTTCTGTAGGGGTGATTACTGCTGTAGCAATTAGTGTTTCGGTCCTAATTATGGTTATTTTGGTAGTAGCGTTAATCCGTAAAAAAGGCTTGGTGAGACGATCTCATTAAGGCCTATAGGGGGTGTTCTTTTTCCTATATAATAGTGGAGGATTATAGCTTACTAATTAACTAAGAGAGGTCTTCTAAAGGGTTAGAGACAGTAATACGGCATACTAGCACTCCCTGGCAAGCAGTAACCAACTTATTTATAAGAATGCGGTTTATATAAAAGTCTAGGTATAGTCCATAACGTTGCTTTAGCAGTTTATCTATAAGCAGTTGGAAGTTCTAATAAATTAACTTGTTAGGGTTCTCGTCTATAACTCCTTAGAGGGTTATACTGTTCCACTCTATAAGGTTCTTACGGTAGTATTCTAGCCCTTTAAAGAACTGTTGTATGTGGTTATAGGCTTCCGTAAAAGGTCTTAACTTAAGGTTGCTGTTATAGTAGTGGTCCTAAGCAAGTCCTTTTAGCATGCTAGGGAATGCCACTATGTAGCCTTCTGGTGGTAAGCCAGATCTCTTATAGATATTATAGAAGATGGTTAGCTTAAAGTTAAAGCTGTTATTAACTCTATTATACTTTTGGTCGTTTATATAGATCTTCGCAATTATGGCTACCTCCTTGCTGTATCTAGGTCCTTGCTCCACACTAGGCACGGCTGGTTTAGGTAGTGTATATATATGTAGCTGCTGCGGCTGCTGCTCTCTTAGCCATAGTAGTTGGTTAATAAGAGCGTGGATTTGGTTGTAATTGGAGGATTAAGGACCAGGAGGGGTAGTAGGGGTAGTGGGGGTAGCAATTGGAGTAGCTGGTGGTGCAGCAACCAGAGTAGCTAGTGGTACGACAGCTAGAATAGCTGGTGGAGTTGGTAGAGTAGCTAGTAGTAGGGCTAGAGATGTAGCAAGCTTGTTTAAGATCAAATTAAGTTGGTCTTGTAGAGTTGTTATAATTATTGGTTTTACCTTTATAAGGGCCGCGATAAGCTCCTCATCCATCTATTTATAAAACTCTTTTTTATTAGCGACGTCCGTTAGCACCTTACTAAGGGAGTATCTCTTATTTTATTTAACAACATATACTCCTCTCTTAACTAGGTATTAACGGATTCCCATTCTAGTATTAGATTATACTTGTTTAAAGGTTTTTAGCGTAAAGTTCTTAAAGTCTTTCTAAAACACTGTCCATAATGCAAAGTCTGTAAGGTTGGATTGTGTGTATAGGTGCATCTTGGTCTCCATATACTCCGTTAGGTTGTTATCCGTAGCTGTCTCTAAGTTGATTCTGTAGCCGTATTTAGTAATTCTTTCCTTTTAGTTAATTTCCATATTGTTGTGTCTTTGTGTATAAGGGTGGGTATAAGGGTAGTTGTCGGTTTAAAGGAGTTAAGGTTTAAGGTAAGGGTGTAAAGGTGTATATATGTCCTATTAACGAATCTACAGTTCTTAGACACTGTAGATAATTCTTAGCAAAGATATGGTCCTTTAAGCGATCTGACGCGTTAACAGTTAAGTTAATACGTGGTTTTAAGCTTTAAGGGTCCTCTAGGCGATTTAACATATTAACAGTTAAGCTAATGCGTGGTTTTGAGCTTTGAGGATAACGTAGCTCTCTCTAAGTAAAGATATAATTCTCTAGGCGATTTAACTCATTAGCAAGCTAATACGTGGTCTCGAGCTTTAAGGGTAACGTAGTTTTTTCCTTTAACTAAAATAGGGCGATAGCTCTGTAATTTAACGCGTTGGCAGTTAAGCTAATGCGTGGTTTTAAGCCTTGCTATTACATATTTCCTAATCTGTACGTCTACTAATTAGTGTCGGTATACTCGCTTTATTAACGTGCACGAATATCACTTGTAGTGGTATGTATGCGGTGTTGAAGTTGGTAGTTGATTGTTGTCTAGAAGTCAGGGGTTGCTCCGAGTTAGATTAGCTAGTCTCGCCTCGTAGTCTTGTGACTACGTCACGTGATTAACGTTCTGACACTTATATATTAATTGTCTTGTTAACAGGAAGGTATTAGATATACTTTAAAAACCTATTAATAAGTATTAGAACTAAATTATATATTTATCCTTACTTATTCTTAGATAGTGGAAGATCCGTAATAAAATCTATAGCGTAATATCACCATAGTTCGCTAGTAGGAGGAACCGATTTAAATAAACCCCATAGCTTATGCCTTTGGATTTTATATACTTAATACTTCTTATAGTGGCTAATATATTCCTTTGCTTCCTAATTAAGCTTTAGCTAATAGTATTTACATTAAAGTAATTCTACTATTTTAGCTTAACCGTAGTGGCCGCCTAGAGGATTATTATAATTCTTTATAAAAATCTTCTGTTATAGATTTGCTTCTTATGGCACCTAAACCTTGCTATATTTACGTAGTAGGCCCATTAGGTCTATTTTCTAATAGTAGCGCCTAGCAGCTTCCTTTCTATTATATTTCTAGTCTACTTCCACATTAAAGATAGCATAGGAAGCGTCCCTCTATTACACCTTATAGATAAGATCTGTTAACCTTTTAGATAGTTCCTAGGTAAAAGCTGTTTTGTCTTATACTGCTCTAAGTATATAACTAGATAGTACTATAGATCTTATAACTCTTTAGTGCGTGTATGTTAGGAAGGCCGCTATAAGGTTAAAGTCCTTTAGTTTTTATAGGGCTCTAGGTTCCAATTGCTTTATAGCTCTACTTTTGGTTTAAGGGGACAGCTTAGTAATTAGAGGTAATGTATTACTAGGTTTTAAGAGTGTATTAGGGACGTCCTATTTAGGTATATTTGGACCCTTATTGGCAACGGATTGGGTACTAGCTAGAACGTTAGTGGAAGCTAATGGGGTTTACACCGCCTAAGACTTAGTGCTTAGAGCTATAGGTACTTAAGCATCCTACACCCAGAGCTTATTCTATAATGTAAGGAGTAAGATATCTATTATCTATTTTCCCTCTTCTATTTTAAAGCCTTTAGTATAGTCTAGCCGTTATAACGGTCCGTTAGTAGGGTTATTTCCCCCTAGCTTATATTTAATCTTAAAATTAAATTGTATAAGCTCCTCTACCTATCTAGCCTATTAAGGTATAAGCTCCTTTATAGTTATAAAGTAGTATAGATTATAATAATCTAAGAGTATATAAGTGGTATAGCTTGCGTGCTTAAAGTAGTGTCGCCACTATTTAAAGCAGTTAACTATGGCCAGTAATTCCTTATCGTGGGTATAATACCTAACTTTAGGTCCCTGGAATTTTCTGCTATAAAATACTATTAGTCTCTAGTAGAGCTAGGTAGCGTCCAGATGCCTATTAGGTTGTAGTAGGATACTAGTAAGGACAAAGTTTAATATATTAGTAACTATTATTAGTAGCTAATCTAGGTTAAAATGCCATAGTAGTGGAGCTTCTATAAACTTTATATATAGTTCCTAAAAGGCTTCCTATACCTTTCTGGGCCATATCTATAGTTTATACTATTTAGTTAGTCCCTTTTTGGTTTTCTTCTTTCCTACCTTTAAGCTTTTTGCTTTCTAGGCTAGGTTTTGGGAAGCTTTAGCAATATAGTTAAATAGGTGTTAGGTAATGTCTAAGTAGTTATAAATAAAGCGCCTATAGAAATTGGTAAAGCCTAAGAACACTTAAATATCCTAATAGCTCTCTAGCTCTGGCCACTCTTAAATTGTCTATACCTATACTAGGTCTATAACTATACCTATAGGCGTTATAATGTACCCTAGGAACTCAACCTGCTTAGTATTAAAGACATACTTTAACGCTTTAGCGCAGAGGCCCTAATTATCCAAACGTTCTAGTACTTCGCGGACGTGCTGCTTATGCTAATCCTTATCTTCTAAGTAGATTAGAATGTTATCTAAATAGATAATATATATATGGTTAACTAGTCCCCCTAAGGCTCTGTAAATATATAATTAGAATATTATAGGCGTATTAGCTAGCCTAAAAGGCATTACTAGATACTTAAAATAGCTATATTAGGTTTTAAAAGCGGTCTTCCACTTATCCCCTTTTTTAATACGGAGCCTATAATAGGCCTCTTATAAATCCAGCTTTATAAAGATCTTTGCCCTAGATAATTTATCTAGCATTTTACTAACTAATGGTAGCAGGTAGCGGTTCTTAATTATAATCTTATTAAAACCGCAATAGTCTACGTATAGCCTTATAGTTCTATCTGGTTTTGGGATAAAGAGGATTAGTGCGCCTGCTGGTAACTTACTAGGCCGTATCTATCCCTTTTTTAGTAAACCGTTAAGGTACTCCTATAGGATCTTAAGCTCTTTACGGAAGAGGTTATAGATAGGAAGGTTTAATAGCTGCTTACCTTCTTCTAGATTAATTATATAATCATATTCTAAGTTCTACGAAAGGACTTTAGCTCTCCTACCCAAAAATACCCTTAGTAAGTCCCTTAGGCCTGCCGGAATATTTAACAAATTAGGGTCGCGTTTATCCTCTACATCATTATTAGGTAGGTCCTGGAGCTCTCTTAAGATACTTACAGGCAGCATTGCGCGCTGTAGTAACTATTTATATATAGTTACCACTATACGCTAAATAGTTTCATATAGTAGCTAGTAGAGGGTAGGGAATTCTTTAACGCAGTGTTTAAGGTGCCGTAGTATATTCTCTATATATTACTTAAGCCAGAGTAACCTATAACAATAGAAGTATCTTATAAGATCTTTAAGATCGCCGCCTCCCTATAATGTTTCTGCGACCTATCTAGCAGTTCCCTATAGGGTCTCTATTATAAAAGGGTTATTACCTATACTAGGCTCTATACCTATTTTGCTATAGAATAGGGATTGGATCTAATACTCCTTTAGGTATAGAGCGTATACTATTTTACCTAGAGCTACCTCCTCTAGGATATCTTTTAAGCTTATTAGTAATATACGCCCTTCCAATTCTTTATTATTCTACTATTTAAAGGCTCCTGTCTTAAAGCGTATCTTAAGATCTGCTTCTGTAAGCCAAGGATATCTAAGAATAAGGTTGTAACCTATAAAGTTAGCCGCCTAGAAGGGTTATAGGCTAACTACCTTAGTGCGGTTATGCATGTCGGCCACTAACACTGTAAGCTTATAGGCGCTATATAGTTTAATCTAATGCTTATCTAGGAAGCCTATAATAGGTTTCTGCCACCCTAGTAATAGAATAAGTTTATGCTTTTTTACTAAGTTATATTATATAAGATTAATTTCAGCGCCGCTATTATATAGTACTTAGAACTAACGCATCTTACCTATAGGGAGTACCATTTCTAGCTTAATAGTAATATAGAAAGTCTTTCCTTCTATATCCTGCCCTAGTTATAGCTGGGAGATAAAGATGTCTATTCAAAGCGAAGCCACGCCTCCTCCGAACAGCAACATCAATATCTATCACAATTAGCCTTTCGGCTTTTCGCTTTAAAATAAGGCTTATTTAATAGAGAATTTATTATTCATTCGTCTTATAGCCTTAATAATGCTATGCCGTACGGCGTTGTGTTATTGTTGCGATAAAACGTCTTACCCCTTAGAGGATCGCGAAGTTTTGCGTTGCGTTTTTCCATAGCTGTTAATAAGTAGTCTTTCCTAACAATTTTTCCCATAGGGTTTTTAATAGGTTTTAAATTAACGCTTTCCAGCTTCCTCCTTGTTGTTAATGATACCCTATAGGCGTAAAGAGATAATATATATTCCTACTTCTATATTGGTTATTAGGCGAAGGCCTTATACCGCGGTACGCGTTATTAGGGGAATAAGTATGTAATTATCTACCACTGCTTAAGACAGTAGAGAACCTACTATAAGATAGCAGGCTAAGGCAAGATTATCCTCTCCTTAGGCCTATACCCTACGGGCGTAAAGAGAATATTAGTTGTTGGGCGTAGGCCTCGTACCGCTAGGTTCTAATGGTACGCGTTATGGGGGCAATAAGTATATAATCATCTACCACTGCTTAAGATAGTAGGACCTACTATTTAAGCAGGCTGAGGTGAGATTACCCTCTCCTTAGGCCTACACCCCCTAATATAATACATTATTTAAAATACATCTCTGCGAGCAAGTAAATAGATAAAGATGTCTATTTAAAGCGAAGCCACGCCTCCTCCGAACAGCAACATCAATATCTATTACAATTAGCCTTTCGGTTTTTCACTTTCCCACCCTCCACCCTATAGATAGTTTTGCAGCCTCTTAAGCTTGCGGTAGGCCCAAGGGGGGCAATGAGTGTATAATCATCTACCATTGCTTAAGACAGTAGGACCTACTATTCAAGCAGGCTGAGGCGAGATTACCCTCTCCTTGGGCCTACACCCCCTAATACAATACATTATTTAAAATACATCTCTGCAAGCAAGTAAATAGATGTCCGTAACTAGGGCTTTTCTTTTTTTGGTTTATTAGTGCGTTTATTACCCTACTTATTTTTCTAATAAAAATATCCTTTTAGCTTCTTGGAGTATTCCTATAAGGGTATTGGCTGGGTATTAGGTTAACCCTAGGAGTCTTTCCCGCTACTTAAGGTTTCTAACTTTAACCATTTTAAAGTTCTCTTTAAGAACGGCTTCTTTAAAGACTGGGTCTATCCTATATTATTACTAAAGTACCCGCGCTTCTGGCTACCCCCCAGCTTCTTACTAAAAGAGGTCTAGTTCCTTACCATATCCTTAGCATTTAGAACCACTCGTTTAAAATCCGCATATGTGGTGATTCGCGGTAGGGCTCCTATACGCTTTATTTTATTACAAATTGTTAGCTTAATTCTAGCCTAGATAAATCTAATCTTCTTCTTTTTATAGATGCTGCCGTTTTTATTTTTAAAGGGCTCTAAATCTATCTGTTAAGTATAAGTTTCCACAAAGTTTATAAACTGGCGGAAATCTTAACAGTCCAGCTATATACCATTCCAGAATTATTCTGCGTTATTATATTATATAATATACAGATCTTGGGTCCAACCCTTAAGGAAGGTCTACAGCTATAGCCATATAGTAATTTGCTCTTTATTAAGTTAATTAAGCGTAATCTAGTTTAGTAATTGGTCTTTAATCTTACTAATAATCCACCATATACGTTCTTTAGTATTATCTTATATTATTAGCATCTTAAAGAAGTTATCCACCTCGCAAACCCAATTGTCTAAATATTAGACGCTAGGTCTATAACGGAGTTCTAGGCTGCCAGAGGCCTTAGCTAATTAGTCCATATCTTTCTTTTATTTATTGCGTAGGTGTCTCTTTAAGTCTTCTATACTTCCTTAAGTGGATACTAGGTAGCCCCTAGGAAGCCCTTAGCCCTAGCTAGGTTATAAAAGAACTTATTTAGCTTAGATTAAACCCTACTAGATCTAAATTTACCCTTAAAGGGTTCTAATATATTTATTAGTAGCTTCCTCCTATATGGCTTCTAAGAGCCTTACGATAGCTTCCCAATATCCATTTTAAAGGATATTAGTATAGGGCTCTTAACTTTTCAAACTTAGGCCTAGGGAGGCTCTGGCTATAGAGGTAGTATTAGCACTAGTAACTAGTACGGGTTTCTTAATAAGCCTTAGGTCTTAAGTTAGTATTTAGGTTAAATTACCCAAAGGGGTAGGCCCGCTTGGCTTATAAGCAGTCTATATACCGCCACTATGCTAATTATAGGCCGGTGGTCTTCCGGGAGGGTTCTAGTTAGGTCCCTAGTTAGACGCATTAGTATATTCCTCTGGCATTTTTAGCTTAGAGGAAGATCTTAGTATTACCTCTAGCGCTTAGTCTTCTAATTGGCCTAAATAGGGCTAGAGGGTTTTTAATTGCTTTCTAGCAGCGCTGCGTCCGTTGTAGAGGGTGTCTGCATTTTCCTTAGCTGTGACTATAGGTATGCGAGAGTTTTTAAGCTCCTGGCGCATCTGGGTATTAGGGCTCATTCGGCCGTCTTGCCTAGAGGTTTATATTATCGCAATCTCTCACTATTAGAGGGACATTCCTGCTTTAATGCAATGGCTTTCTATAAGGTATCCGTAGAGTTTCCGTTTAGGTTATCGCGAGATTTTAAGGGAGAATAGTAGATGTAAATAAAAGATATAAACAAACAATCTAGTCCTTAAAGCCAGCTGCCCTTCCAAATAGAGTAGGAAGGATTTAAATATAAGGGGACTTTATAAACAGGGGGCTATAAAGACACGATTGTAAAACAGGATAGATTGGTAAAAGAGACGAATTCTTAAGGAGGTAAGGCCTCTAGGATCGTAGAGACTATATACTACGGGCACGTGCCTCCGGCACGTAACCGGCGACTATTTAAGGGGCGTCCAAAGGTTGTCCTAAGGGCAGCCCGAGGTACCCGCAATAATATCCCTTACACTTTCCCTTTTAAAAATCCAGTTATTAATTTCAATTAATTAATTAATTAACTCTTTAATGGTTATTATATCTTCTATAAGAATTAATATATCCTAGGCCTTTAACTTTAGTCTTTAGCAATATTATGCTATATATATTTATAACAGTGTGTCTAAAAGTCAGTGTTATAACAAAGCCTTATAGGAAACACTATGGTAAACTCGCTAATAGGCTAGGTGTATAGGTAAATAAGAAGTCAATAATGTAATAATAACTAGTAGAGTAGTTGCCCAATAGATTAACTCTAATTATATTTTAAGATTTACTATAAGGAAAGGAGCTATCTAGGTAGGGATTATAGTCCTTTAAATACACATCTATACTCCTAAGAAAGTTATTACTCTATCTACTTGTTACGGGACTGCCCGCGACACGCGCTACGCTAGACACGTAGCTTTCTTTTACCTCAGCAAGCCCAGACGTGATTCTGTTGGTGCGGATTTTCAATCAGTCCGCAAGCTGACTAACTACGTTTGTGTTGCACCACCAGTATTACGTAAGGGACTCTCGCAAGATTTGTAAACCGCGTAAACGATATCCGCATTGCGGAGGTTGCGGATATTAAAATAACTTAATACTAGTATTTTATATCATCTCCTAAAATTGATTAATTATATAACAGAACCTAGGCTTTTAGAATATATCATTTTTATTACTTAGGTATTTTTAGGTCTTATAATCATTTTCATTAAAAAAAACGCGTTATTCAAAGCGTAAACCTCTATGTATAGTTTTATTAAACGCCAGCTAACGCTAGCTAATATATATAAAACATATATAGACCTACAATAGGTACCTTAAGGCACCTACTATAGCCAGGTAGATATACAATATCCACGTTACGCTAAATAATCTCTCTTTAAACCATATTGCGCGCCAACTACTGAGTTACGGATATCCAGGTAAATCTACCATATGCCAGTACTAAAACCTACTAGGCGGAGAGGGAAAAAGTTAAATAAGGTACTAGAATAGCCGCGGCCGCATTAGATGTTAGATAATCGGACTTAGAGGAGTTATAGAATGGACTAGAAACGACAGCTATAGGACTTTTAAGATTAGCTTCTTGCGCTTTATAGAGAGAGTAAGGCCCAGTAGCTAAGTAAGGTTAATAAGGCTATTACTTTTTTATATCTATATCGCGGATATACGGAGTAGCTTAAAGCCCTTAGGTGGCTACTATTTGAGGAAAAAGATATAATACTTATTACAAAAACCTTATTTGGTAAGAGTATAATGATATAAGTAATACTATATCTTCTTCGGGCCTTAGTAGTAATTATTATTTTACTACTTAATGTAATTAGTACGGAGTAGAAGGTAAAGATTAAGAAGCTTTCTAAAATAAGGCCGGTTTACATATACGCCAAGACAATATCCGCACGTCTTTTATAGGAAATCCGCATTAGAGTATATACCTATATTTTAATATCGCTAAAGCTATTAGTTGGTAAAAGGTTCTATAAAACCCTTACCAACCCTACCTTTCGCGCATACGTTAGCTTAGTAGTAATTAATAAGGTATATCTTATAGCTAATTAGGGGAGTTCGTTCCGGAGTTCGTATATATAGCTATAAGGGGTGCGGTCGTTATTAGAGTGGAAGCCTTAGTTTACTTATACCATAATACTTAACAATATAATATTTAAGATTGTTTAAGAGTTGGCGGGCTTTTAAAATAATATTAATATAGTAAGGATATTAATTAACCGGCTAGATCTATTAATTATTAGAGAATACGTTAAGTAAGGAGATAAGAAGTCCTTTAAGAGCTTATACTTTATTATAGACCGCGCGTATACCGCTATATCCACTAAGCAGAGAATCCAATATACGCCAACTCCCCACTAGATCTTAAAGATGATTATCTTTCTTAATTTAAAGGACCTAATATTACTAGACAGGGACTTAATTTGTTTATAGTTGTTATATTATAGGTACTAGGAGGTATAGGCTAGAAGAGCTGTTTAGCTATATTATATATTGTTAGCTATTACGGATAAAGACAGACTATATAAGGAGTTAAGAAGCCTAACTCCGAAATTTGTATTTTGCTCTCCTCTAACGCGCTTGCCTATAGCGCTAATATTTCTAATTTTAACTATATCGCGTAGTATTGCATGCCTAAAGATAAGTCCGTTAATATAATATGGTAACGACTTAGACGCGGTACTTATAGTAGTAGTTAAATAGATAAGGCGATATTTCTAATTAAGGATTAGTATAAAGGTCTATATAAGAATATTACTAGGCTAGCTAAAAATCGCGGTTATACTAGTAGAGCCTTCTAATCTTAGCTAAGTTAACTTAGCCGTAAATATTATATCGAGTAATAGGTGTTATAAGAGGATAGGGCTACTAATTTTACTAGTAATATATCTTTAAGAGTTTCCGTATGCAGTAATACTAATTTTAATATATCCGCATCTAATATAGGGCGAGAGCTTAGTCTAGGTAGAATATCCGTAGTTCTACCTACGGATATTCTACTAAAGAAGCTAGCGTGGCGCCTAAAGACTAAAGCTAAGAAAAAAGTAGCTCTCTCCTATTATATATATACTCTTATAAATAAGGAAAAGGGCTACTTATAAAAGACTATATTAAAGAACTATAAGAAACAATCTCCGTCTACTAGTAGCTAGGGTTATTACTCTAACTATAATCCTACTTTATAGGCTTTTAAAGAGTTTAATATCCGTAAGCCGTATATAGAGGGGATTCTAAGGAAAATGTAATAAAAGGCCTTTACTATAAGCATAAAAAACTAGTTCTGTAACTAGATAGAGAAAAAATATTAATACGCTGTTTGGAATCTAACCTTAAGCTATATTATATCCAATAAGTAAATTACTACTTTCCATAGCTGCGCTTAGTATATAACTAGCTATAAAGTACTTAAGAAAAACCTACCTAATTGGAATTGTGGTTAGCTTGGTAATAATTTAGATAAGTTTATTGCCTTTATTTAAGAGGAGGTAGAAAAGGTAAATTAGGCAAAGAGCTAGCTATTAGCATTAGCAAGTAAATTAAAAGATAGTATAGAGCGGATATTACTACGGTCTAGGGTAGCGGAAAGGCGTACAGTATTAGTAGCTTAAAGTCCATAAATATAAGTAGCCTAGCTACCTTAATTGATATCCGCCGAAAATCCATATATAGGGCTACCGATACTATTACCTTCTTAGCCTATATCTAGTAGAAACGCGCAGCTAGCTAGCCTAAACTTTAACTAGCAGAACACCTCTAGGCCAAGTATACTAAAACCCTATAACGGATATTAGTTCTAGCAACGCGATAGTTAGGTCTAGTTTTTAATATAAGGCGGATATCTAGAATCTTAAAGTTAGGCCGGGTATTAAGAGCCCTAGGGCAATAATTAGCGTCAGTTATTATCTGGTATTAAGCATTGGCCTTTTAGATATTAGGGTCTATACTATAATAATAGATATTAACTCCCTACAGCTCTAGGATATCTAAGTCTATACTATAGCATTAGAAACCAGTCTCTGGGGTAGGCTTGATATTATAGCTTATAAGGCAGCTCCGTATTTTAACCCTTAGAACAATCTAAATATCAGAGCTTATAGCGCAGTATTAGGTCTTAGCCCTTAGAGCAATCTAGATATTAGAGCTTATAGTAGAGCATTAAATCTAAATCTTTAGGGCAGTCTAAGTATTAGAGCTTATAGTGTAATACTAAGTCTTAACTTTTAGATAAGCCTAAGGTTTAATATTCGCAATATAGCACTATATCTCCAATTACAAAAAATCCCAAAGTTTAAGATCTATAGTATAGCACTAGTTCCCAGGTAGTAGGAAATCTGGAAATTTAGAATTCGCAATATAGTATTAGATCTCCGCTCCTAGAAAATCCTAAGGCTTAGGATTTTCATCTAAAAAGATACTAAGGTTTATACCTAAAACTCCTAAAACCTACAGAACCCATATTATATTAGCTATTTAGTTTAAGTGTCTTATAATCTTTATAACTAGATATTATCCGTTCTTCTTAGGCTACTATACCTTAAGACTTTTAGCTAATATTAGATCCGCCTTATAGTAAAAGAAAACAAAAGGACATATCTGCGCACTTTAAAAGTAAGAAATCCGCTTACTAAGTAAACCTAATATCCGCTTACAACCCTTCTTTAGCAACTTAATTAAGCGGTAATTCTATATTAATGTTACTTTGTAAGTTAACTAGACGGCGCCCACTTACCTTAATTAGTAGTAACTTAACTATAAAGGATTTGCGCGTTATAAATAAGCGTTTATAAGGCGGTTAATATTTACTAAGGTAAGTTACTATAGCAATTACTTATTAGTAAGCTAATTTGATAAAATTGGTAGCGTGGATATTTACCTTTAATTAACCTCCGCACCTTTTACCTTATAGCATTATATCGCAAACTTTATTATTATTGTTTTATCTACTATCCATTAGCATACTACTATCTATAATGCCTTTTTTTATACCTCTAAAGACATCTAACAGCTATTTAGTTAAGGAACTTAATATACGCAACGTTGACGATAAAATAATTAAGGGCGCTTTTAAGGACGCCCTTTCTTTTACTAATTCTTTAAGGTCTCTACCTAAAGAGTTAGCTTTCTAATACTAAATTATGCCTATAGCTAATATAATCTTAGGAAATATATACTAAAGCACTCTTTGTTGGATCTAGCAGAGTACCATAATAAGGCTATTACAAAATCTGCTAGAAATCCGCTTACCTCTTTACTACCTGGCTCTTTACCGCCTACTTCTTTACCGCCTACCTCTTTGCCGCCTACTGCTTCTAAAAAGTTTAATTGTCGTTATGCTTCTACTTCTCTTAAGGGGCAGGCTAATAGAATTGCTACGCAAAATGTTTAGTACAAGATAGCCTTTAAATCGTATATATTAACTATACTATTTTAGTATCTTATCTACTAATTTACCTCTTATAGTAACCCAATAGAAATGTTAAAGATTTTAGATAACAATAAAGAGAGTAATCTTAATAACGCCAACTCTCCTAAAAGCCCTCCTCTATTCTCTTATAATCTCCGCAGCCCTTACAAGCTCTATAGTACGTAAATGGCCTAAGTTATAACGTCTAATATTGACACAAACGAGCGCCTTCCTATTTAAGTACTGTTAGTAAATAAATGGTATACCCTAAAAGCTAGTGCTTAGGAGAATATAAAGGAAGCTCGCTAGCGGATATATACCCACGTCTAGAATATTAAGGGTAGCTCTAGTATACCGCGCAATCCACTATACGCTCTATATGTTAAGCAAGACTATAAATATCGCGTTTATAAGCAGGACTCTAGACCTCATTTTAGAGGTATATGCTTAAAATATTACTTAGGTAGCAGGTTGTGCAAAAAGGTATATACTATATATATCACGTGTCTATACATTGCTTGGCCGAAAACCCTGTAACTCAGGTATTTAACCAGATGTTCAACACGGTCAACAGCATCATTGCTTGCAACTGCACTCAATAGGTCGTTCTTTTCATTATAGATTGCTTGCGATTAGTGTTCTAAGTGGCCTACATAATTTATTAAGGCCCATGACCGACTTTCCAGCCAATAGCACCCGCTCAAAAACTCCTCGCTTAACTGCCCTATCATCTACCTCCTTATCTACTATTATCCCATCTACTAAACACACCATGGTTTCATCTTCAGAAGAAGAAAGAGCTAGGAAATAAGATAAGAGGGCCTAACAACTCCATAACCTAGAGATCTGAAAGAGAGAGCAGGAGGAACAGGCACAGATCCAAAAGACGGAACAGGAGGAACAGGTATAGATTTAAAAGACGGAATAGGAAGAGGAGTTTCACCAGGCAAGGCTAGCCGCTCTGAAGCAGCCTGCTCCACTAGAGCATCCCTCTACCGCTAAGGCGGATGAACTAGGTGAGTCCTATAACCTGCCGGAAGGCTTAGGCATGCTTAAGCTTAACCTCCCTGGCCTAGCCAGAAGAGACCTCTATAATATATAGAAAGGATCCTTCCGCCTAGAGAATCTAGCACATCTATAGGTACACTCTGGCCGCCCAGACCTCTCTAATGTAGCTACTATTAAAAATGGAAAACTTATTTTAAAGAGACCTACTACCAGCCGCAAGGTTTATAAGAACAAGGAGGTCTAGTTTACTAGGTTTATAAACTGTGTGGTAATTATAAGCACTCTTTATATATGCCCAACCAACCTCTATATAAGGATGTTGCTCTAGATAAACAAGATCCACAACTACTCTACAACCTATAACTGGACCTCTATCCTAGACCTCGCACTTGACTACTATAGGTACGTTATGGATTGTAATTAGCTTAAGCCTAGTAACTGGGACATGCCTACCCAGTTTAAGGCCCTATACTGCTGGGCGGCTAATATAAAGGCATGGAGCCAGGGGCTTAAAGTCCGTGGTATGGCATTAAAGAGATCACAAAAGAATACCTCCCCTCCCCCTACCTCTAACAAGCCCTGCTACAGCTAGAACAACCAGCAGGCTTATAGAGATAATCCATGCTATTACCACTATATATGCTCTAAATGCGACAAAGACCACCCATTAAAGTTATGCCCTAGGTAGCTTACCGCCGTAAGCAGTCAGACCCAGGATTTAATGGTGGATAAAGATATTTTCCTAGGTTTAACTATCCAGATAGACCTGCCACAGGCGCTAAGGCTTTAAGGCAGGCCTAATTCAGTACCTCTCTTCAAAACTTACTTATAAATGACTTTTCTAGCTGACTTACCATTACCCCTAAGGCCTCTTACTTAGAGCACGCTCCTTTAGAGGTACCCTGGAAATCTCCCAGTAATTTTACAAGGCATTCTTACCTATAGGGCAGAGATAGGTACCTCATTACCTATGCTATTTAGTGTCTGTAAAAACCACCTCTCCTTATACAATAACAAAGACCTTATCTTAAAAAAGATTGTTACTAACCTAGCCCTAGGCCGTATACAGGCCACTAACTCTGCAGTTACCTTACCCCTAGGCCTAGTGCCTAAGGCAGATGGCGGCTTCCGCTATATCTACAACCTCTCCTTACCCAAGGGATCCTCAGTTAATAACTCTATTAACCCAGCCTAGGCAACACTACACTATACCCAGGTAGAGACTATACTAGCACATATAATTATAGCTGGTAGGGGCTGCTACCTGGTTAAATAAGACATTAGAGATGCCTTCCGGATTGTGCCCGTCTTAGTACAGTCGCGTTACCTACTTGGCTTTATCTAGAAGGGAGTTACATATATTAAATGCTGTCTGCCATTTGGCTTACAAATAGCCCTATTTCTCTTTAACTTATTTACTAAAGGTCTCTACTAGATCCTAGCATAACAGATTAACTCTGCTATTAAGCACTACCTTAATGATTTTATATTTGTGGTTAAGTGTCTAACTATACTGCTATTACTAAGGGAGGTATACCTCTCGGTTACCAACTAGCTAGGGGTACCCTAAAATGATACTAAAAATATTAAAGGTACAGAGGCTGAAGTACTAGGTTACACTATTAACACCATGGCAATGGAGATAAAACTCTTACCAGTTAAGTAGTAGAAAGCTATTAATTAGGTAACCAAAGCCCTCCAGAAGGGCTGGCTATTATTACAGCAAGCCTAACAACTGGCGGGCCGCCTAGCATGGTATACAAAAGTTATCCGCCTTAGGCGCTTATACTCTTGCCCCTTATAGGACTTTATAACAAAATAGCCTATTAAGCTATTAAGATATACGCACCAGCGCCTCCCCCTAGAGCTTAAGGAAGACCTTAACCTCTAGCTTAAGGTTCTTATATTAAGTAACGGTGTACTATTCTTTAATAACAAGGAGAGGCTATAGTTTCACTTGTTTACCAATGCCTTATTACTTAAAGGCTATAGAGGCTTCTACTTCAGCGGAGAGAATGGCTACTAGCCTAATTATATAGCTTCCCTGCCCCAAGCCTAGGCCTTTAGCTATTACCCCCTACTAGACCAGGCGGATAACCATATTAACCTAAAAGAAATACATGCTATTGCAAAGGCATTTAAAAGGTAGTCATTAGTCTAGCGGTATAGGTCTCTCTATATTTATACAGACAATATAGTTGCTTACAGCGGCATTTAGAATAATGTTGTAAAAGGTTCTAGAAACCAATTACTCTAAGAAATACTTATATCCTTAATAACAAATAATATTACTATAACGACCACATGGGTCTCTAGCGCCAATAATGGGCTTACTAATGCTCTCTTGCAATTTAACCGCGAGAAATTATTATTAATGTGCCCTAAGTGGCAAATAAATAACGGCTTCTTGCTGGATAAATAATAACCATATGGGTCTCTAGCGCCAAATAGGCTTGCTGATATTCTCTCACGATTTAACCACAAGAAATTATTATTAATGTGCCCTAAGTGGTAAATGAATAACGGCTTCTTGCCAGATGAATAACGACCATATAGGTCTCTAGCGCCAAATGGGCTTGCTAATGTTCTCTCACGATTTAACCGCAAGAAATTATTATTAATGTGCCCTAAGTGGCAAACAAATAACGGCTTCTTGCCAGAAAAATGATACCTCTCTTTAGGTGGCTACTAACTCTTACAGTTAACCTAGAGTTGTTTAATTAACCTCCCCCGTCCTTCTAGAGCGAGATCAGTGGGTCTTACTACTTTTCGCTACTTATATAGCATAGCTTAGCAGCTAATATAAGGAAGGGCTACTCCTCCGCTATTAAGAGCTGGGAGGCCTTCTCAGCCCTAAATGGTTTATCACTATATCTAGCTAAGAAGATGGACTTAGGGGAATGGATTGCTTAACAAGCGTTCGGTACAGCCGCCCCTCTAATGGGCAGGATTAAGCCAGAAACCCTCTCCAATTATATCTCTATAATCTAATCTTGTTATATAAATCTAGGTTACTCAATTACTGCCTTTAAAGACTATACTATTAAGAGGGCCTTAGCGGGGGCTATGTTACTATTCCCATCTACTAAAAAGACTAAATTACCAATTACAAAGGACATCCTAGATAAGATTATTACGCTTAGGCCCTACAAGGCGGATATAAATGTAGATACAGCATTCACAATGGCGTTTGCAGGTTTCCTATATATAGGAGAAATTATGTATCTAAATAGGAAAGCTAAGGACTTTAGCACTATAAAGGCCCTCCGCAGCAACATTAGAATCGCCCCTAACAGCCATTTAATAGTCTTCCATTTAAAACGGAGCAAGACAGATAAAACCCATAGTGGCGTTAATATTTAGATCGCCGCTATACCAGAAGATTAACTATGCCCTATAGCCGCAATAATACGGCTATTTAACTATAACCCCCAGCCTCTATTAGATTTATTATTTAGCATTAATAATAGAGCTTTTTTGGCGCTAGTAGTGCGTAAGATTCTATTAACCCGCCTAGCCGCCGGCGGCATCCTACCTAACGGCTACTTTAACCACTCCTTCCGTAGGGGTGCAGCACAGCATATATACAATTGTGGCTTTACAGAGTCACAAACAGCGCAGTTAGGTTAATAGACATTAGATGCGGTTAAACTTTACTATAACACCTTAGAAACCGAACGACTTTAATTAAACTCGAATTTCCAGTGGAGTGTGCCTATACTGGCTATATAACAGTGCTGGAGGCGCGTTACCTAGCACGTTCTGCTATATCTGTAGAACATAGCAGAAGGCGACAGGCAGAACATGGCAGAATATGGCAGAATGCGACTGGCAGAATATGGCAGAACATGGCAGAACATGGCAGAACATGACAGAATGCGACTGGCAGAATATGGCAGAACATGGCAGAATGCGACACTGCACGTACACTATGTCTATTGCACCGTGTTAAAGCATACCAACATTAGCATATTGCCGCGATATTGCCGCAATATGCCGTACATTGCCGTCTGCCGTTCTATACTTTTCAGACTACGGAAATTACTCCCGTTTTAACTTAATTCTTTATAGGTGGTAGGCGCTTCGCTGGTGGGCACCGGGTAGGATTCAGGCCAGATCTCCAATATTTAGGCCTAAAAAGCCTTATAAACGCTACAATATCGCCTGGATCCCGCCCTATAAGCCTGCACCCCCTATAATCAATATATTTAAAATGGACTATAACCTATTCATGCCGTGTGAGAGATAGATATTATGTGTCTATATATTGCTTGGCCGAAAACCCTACAACTTAGGTATTTAACCAGATGTTCAACACGGTCAACAGCATCATTGCTTACAACTGCACTCAATAGGTCGTTCTTTTCACCCACCCACCCCCTTCCGATGTATATTAGATTAGATACTTGCAGTCCTATTTAGGTCTAGCGGCGGGCTACCCTATTAGGGGCACCGGGTAGGATTCAGGCCAGATCTCTGATATTTAGGCCTAAAAAGCCTTATAAACGCTACGATATCGCCTGGATCCCACCCTATGAGCCTGCACCCCCCATAATTGATATATTTAAAATGGACTATGACCTATTCGTGCCGTGCGAGAGATAGATGCTAATAGTATACTATTATTCTATTAGCCAATACGTATATAGAATAGTTTGCTAAGACTAGAGCTAGTTACACCTTAGCGTAAAAAACGTGCGCAATTAGCTTCTACTAGTAATCCGGCTAAAATACCTAATAAGAAGGTATAATATCCGCATAGCTTTATACCCGCACTATCTCCCCTTTAGAGACCTCCCCTCCCTTAAAGACTCCTACTCTTTTACTAATTCCTAGTATATTTAGTACTGCTTCTAATACTCCCGCTCACACAGAATCTATTAGGGTATACTTAGCAATTGCTATTTCCACGCGCGTTAATATAGTTGGTAAATGGGTAACTAATATAGCAAAAGATATTTAAGCTATAAACCGCCGGTTAAATAAGTTTAGAGATTCTCTAAGTAAGATAAAGAATAAGCTTGCGTTCCTAAGGCGTGGTATTACTATACTTATACGCAACGCTAGGTTGCTAAATATAGAATTTAAGTAGATATAGGTTAGCCGTTACTACGGGTTGGCTATTATTACAGGTTTAGAGCAATAAAATAGTAGTTCTTACCTCTCTGCTACTGTGTATAAATTAAGTCTCTACCATGCATTTAATAGATATACATAATTAATATTATAATATCCGTATAAGCTAGGATAAAGATATTTGTATAAGCTAGGATAAAGATATCTGCATAAGCTAAGATAAAGATATTTATATATCCGCACTGCTAATATTTACTAAGGTAAGTTACTATAGCAGCGATTATTTGTTAGTACGCTGTTTTAATAAAATTTGCAGATTAGATATTTACCTTAAATTAATCTCTATATATCTTCTTCCTCTACTAACCTTCTACCTTACAGCACCGCACTATAAACTTTATTATTATTATTTCATCTACTATCCCTTAGTATTTTATTATCTATAATGCTTTTATTTATACCTATAAACGATATTAATGTAAATAACAGCAGCTAGGCAGTTAAGGAACTTAATATACGCGAAATAAATAAGGATGCTATTAAGTACGCTATAGCTACTCTTACTAAGCCTTTAGACTCTATTCCTAAAGAGTAAGCTTTCTAATACTAAATTATGCCTATAGCTAATATAATTTTAGAAAATATATACCAAAGCGCTCTTTATAGGATTTAGTAAACAATAAAAATATAGATAAAGCGAAATCCGCTAAAAATTCGCATACCTTTTCACTGCCCCTTTTCGTTGCCTACATCTTTACCATAAACCACTTTGCCGTTAGTTTCTTCACTGTCTACTTCTTTACTATCCGCCTCTCTACTGCCACTACCTAATACTTTTAAAAGGAGGCTTAATAAGGCTCGTTTATCTTCTTTTCTTAGAAGGTAGGCTAAAAAGGCTACTAATATAAATCTAAAGGCTAAGATAGCCATTAAATTATACGTATTAGTTATACTGTTTTAATATCTTATTTACTAATTTACCTCTTATAGTAACCTAACAGAAATGTTAGAGATTTTAGATAATAATAAAGAGAGCAATTTTAATAACGCCAACTCTCCTAAAAGCCCTTCTCTATCCTCTTATAATCTCCACAGCCCTTGCAATTTCTATAACACCATAAATACAAATAAGCGCCTTCCTATCCAAGTGCTATTAGTAAATAAATAGTATACTCTAAAAGCTAGTATTTAGGAGAATATAAAGAAAGGTTACTAGCGGATATTAATACACGTCCAGAATATTAAAGGTAGCTTTAGTGAGCTATATAATCTGCTGTATACTCTATATAAAAAGCATAGCTATAAATATTGCGTTTATAAGAAGGACTCCAGGCCTTATTTTAGGGGTGTGTACTTAAGATATTATATAGGTAGTAGGTTATACAGAAATGTACATACTAATAGTATACCATTATTCTGTTAGCTAATACGCGTATAGGAAAGTTTACTAAATCTAGAGCCGGTTATACTTTAGGGTAGAAAATATATGAAATTAACTTCTACTAATAATCTAACTAAAACGCTTACTAAGAGGATATAGTATCTATATATTAATAATACGGATATTACTAATATCCGCATAGCTTTGTTCTTATACCATCCACGCCTATACTACTACGCCTTCCCCCCCTACTAAGACCTCCCCCCCTATTAAAACTTCCACTTATAGTAATACACGTAGCTATAGAGGCACCTACTCTACCGCTGCTTCTCTAACTCTTTTACCAATTGCTAGCACGCTAGGTGCTGCTATTACTACTACTACTTCCGCTAGTACGGAATCTGTTAGGGTATATTTAGCAATTACCATTTCTACGCGCATTAATATAGTTTGTAAACGGGTAACCGATATAGCGAAAGATATTTAAGCTATAGACCGTCGGTTAAATAAGTTTAGAGATTTTCTAGGTAAGATAAAGAATAAGCTTGCGTTCCTAAGGCGTGGTATTACTGCACTTATACGCAATACTAGGCTACCAGATATTAAATAAGTAGATATAAGTTAGCTATTACTACGGGTTGGCTGTTATTGCGGGTTTATAATAATAAAATAATAGCCCTTACCTTTTTGCTACTATATGTATAGGAATTAAGTCTCCTCCTTAAATTCAATGAATATACTTAATTAATATTATAATATCCACATAAGCTAAGGTAAAGATATCCATATAAGCTAAGATAAAGATATCCGCACAAGCTAAGATAAGGATATTTATATATCTACACCACAAAACAGCTAACTGCTATATTATATACTATATACCAAAAAGATTATACGCCGGCTAGAATTAATATTAATAAAAAGAACTCGCTTAATATATTAAGATAGAAACGTACTATAAGCCTAATTATTTAAAAGTCCTCTAGCATATTATCTATAGCCTTATTAAATCCGTCCTTATAAGGGTTATATAGTAAACCGCTAATATAAGATATCCGAATATTAAAATTAGTAATGCTGTCCTATAAGAGCCGCTCTAATCTAAGTTAAAGAATAGCAGGTGCCTTAAATCCAACGTCCCATATATACTAACGCACAATTAAACCCTTAGCAATTATATCTATAAGGGACTATATATTAACCGTAGGAGACTTATTATATAATCGGATATCGTCCGCTTACTAAACGCGTCCTTAAACTTAGCACGAAGAGGTCTAGTATAGCTTATAGTAAGAACGCTCCACCTAAATAGAGAGTCTACTCTAAAGGCTAAGTTTCTACGTAATTAAAGTAACTCCTTTAGCTAAAGATTTAGTAGTTTATTAAGCCGATTAGCTTTAAAAAAGCTATTTAGCTTTCCGCGATTATTAATTAGCCCGTTTGTAAGTATGGCCCGCTAAAGTACTAGATTATACGCCTTTGTTATAATTAACCTCTAGAGGTACATTATTTTAGATATATAGTTATAGCTCCTTAATCTAGCAAAGTAAAGGTAGAGGTGGGCAATTACACGCTTTAAAAAGCCGATATCCATATGCTTAATAGTATATTTTAATACTTTATATATTTTAACCACCTATAGATACCAAATATAATCAAAGAACTCTACGTTAACAATTTAAGTAGGCTAGCTTGTAGTAGCAGAGTTAGGTACTATAAGTAATTAATCTATAATCTAAGAACCTCCGCGGGTAGAGGGCTGCGGAGAAACCAATTTATTAGCCTTATAGCTAACTTTAGAGCTAAAACCCGCTGCGCGGATATCCTTAATATGCTATAGAAACTGCTTAGGCGTTAAGAATCTAATATATCTTTTAACCGCACCTTCTTTGTAGATGTTAAGCCTATTATAGATATATATTAAGAAGAGTGCAATAATACGGGTATTAAAACTATGCAGTACTAGCTCCTTAAGATAGTAAAAGGGAGGGCGCTCTATAGGAATATTTCGTCGCCTAAGGTAATTTATATAAGTGTAGAGCGTAGAGTACTACTACGTATATTTCTTACTACTAAAGAAAGTCCTTATAATTATATATAGGAAGTTTAACCAGAGGTACCAAAGACTTAGAACAGGTAGTACCTAACAATAGCTATTATATAAGAGTGCAGCCTCCACCTGCTCCTGCTTATAGGCGTGGATAAGCTTTACGGTTTTCTAGTTACCGTATACTAGATATAATTAGTCCTAGAAATTATTATTGCAATTAAGCTGTAGTTGCTCTAAAAAGATTATCTTAAGTACGCAGTAATTACCATTTATAGAAGCCTTGCTCTCTATAATAGGGCCTAGGTTTATATAGGTTGTCTTTACAGATAGCAAAATATCAATCTTTAGCATACGCGGATATTTAAGCTTAGTATTAGATTTAAAAATACTATTTATAGCGGCCGGATATACGCTTTAGAGAGCATCTGCGATTATAAATATAGATATCCGATTTTAGACGCTATTATATATATTACCTAGCGCCTTAGCAATATCCTTAATCCAAAGCTATACTTAGTTATATAGCATACTTTAAAGAAGGCTACTAGGGGGGATATAAGATCCACAGATAATCTTTTTAGTAGTATAGAAATAGAAAACACTAGTATCTCTAATTAGCTAATATCGCGTTCGCTTAAGGTAGTTAAAATTATTATATATAATATAGATATCATTAAGAGCGGATATTAATTAGAGGTAAGTCTTTAATAACATTAGTATATGATTACAGCACCTGGTGTACCAAACGCGTACTTACGCGTTTGGTGCACCAACCACTTGTGTGCTGACTAATCAGGGGGAGGGCGCGTCAGTATATAGACTATATAGTCTACTTCAATACAATCGACAGTCATTACCATCCAAACGAGCATACAATACTATACGTATTTCGTGCCCCTGGATACGACTCACTTGTATTATTAAATTGATACAAACACTGATCAGTGAGCGCGTACAGATTAGCAATCACTCGACACCTCCCCCCAAGCGATACACGACAGCGACCACCCGTTTATATCCTAGTACGACCTGCTAGAAGGTCGGAAGTTGGGGATTGCGGACTATATCACCAACTCTGTATACTTATTTAAGTCTTAGTACGGTTTACCGGAAGTTTATAGACGCGAATACAGACCTTTACGGAACCCCTTATCCTTAACCTCCTTTGAACCTTAAACCCCTATTCCTACTACACCCTTCTTTAATACCTCCAACCTCTTTTCAGACCCCTTACGGAGACCCCTCACCCTTCTGCGAACTACTACGGACCTGTTAATCGCCTTTACGGACCGTTACAAGACCTTACGGAAACCCCCTACCCTCCTACAAACCGTTACAGACCTATTAATCGCTTTTACGGACCGTTACAAGACCTCCTCCACCCGCTATAAGCCACTAACACCCGCTACAAGCTCCTCTTAACCCGTTACAGCTTATACAGACATACTACGCCACACAATATGGCAGATATAAGCCAGCAAATCAACGAAGGTCAAAAGAAGTGGAGTCAGGGAGTCAACCTCACGTCTATAAACAACGTTAACGACTACATTAAATTCAAAACTCTTGAATACGGACATTATGGGTTTACAAACGATAACATATAGAAGCAATACTAGGAAGACTTTGCAGACTTTATGGAAGCTACTTTTAAGGCTTGCGACCTTGCAACTATCTATAACCTATAAACCCTTTTACGTTACTAAGGTATATGGGTTGAAAAAGATAAACAAGTCACTATAGTACAGTCCTTGTACAACACAGTACGTAAGGAAGACTAGACGGAATAGACTAAAGAGCAGATCCTAGATTACATTAAAGCTAATAGACTCTTTGCTTCCTTTAAACTTAATAGGATCTCTAGTCTTATACCCAACCCATTTAACCAAATTCGCCCTACAGACCTAAGTGGTTTTAGAATTAATTTTATGGGCCAGAGTACACCCAAATAAGCTATTAATAGTGTTCTGCACCACCGCAACGAACCAGATATAACCTCAGTTCATAACCTCCCACTTAATTCTGAAGTCTTCGTGTGGCGTGAAAGCGGCAATTGGACTGGACCCTACTATTTACTAGCTGTAGAAGACGAAACGTACTGCGTACAACTTCCTAGCAGACTGACTAGCTTTAAAAGCACGTCCGTAAAACCCTATTTTCGGTCCGAAAACACCTATAACGTTAAACCAGGCAAACTAGAAGCACCCGCCAAACTAGATGAACCGGAAGCACCCCTACCTACCTTAGAAGTCCCCCAGAAACCTACTAAGCCTGCCATAAAGCGTGGTTAAGGACGCCCCCGAAAGCACCCCATAACTAAGAACCCTATAACGAAGAATTACCTAACCTCCGCAGGCACATCTTACCCTGGAAAGGACTTAGTCCTTATACAATCGCCCACAATTTAATAAGTCAGTCAACAATTCTCTATTGCAATGTACGAAGTTCTAAACCCGCCAGGCAATACTTAAGCCTTTATTATAGACCTACAAAACCTACAAACTAACTCAGATACCTACTTTACGGACCGCCGCTACCGCCAGCAGCACCAAAATCCACCGCCTATACTGCTGTTTCGACCACCCCTTAAGCTTAACTTGCAACCAGGAGCTTAACCCTTAAGACAATAACGTAATAGGCCCATAAGCCCTATCTACGCAAGCTCCATCTAAGCAAGCTCCGCTAGCTTTACCCTCTTTGTTAACTAAAGCTAAGGAGCCACGGCAGCCAAGCTTATACAAACCTCCGCAACCTGCCCAGCAACTGTATAACTCCCAGCAATTACTGCCTGCGGTAACCGCCTCTACCCTCCCCCTAGCAACTGCTCCTACCCCACTTAGTCTTTCTCCCACCCAGTATCTTTACTCTAATACTGCCAACACCAACCCTAATATGCAGCTGTATATGGACCGACTAAGAAACCGACCAAGGAACTAACCGAAGGACCAACCGAGGAACCAACTAAGGAGCCAACCAAGGAACCGACTGAGGAATCGACCGAGGAACCGACCAAGGAATCAACACAAATATGGTTAAGTTACAGGTCACCAAATAAGTAAAGAGAGAACAGGAGATAAGGAAGATGGTACAAGTAACTCGGTTAATTGGGGCACAGGTGGAACAAGACTAACGGAACACTTACGGTTCGTTTATGGCCCGTTGGAAGGCCTTACGGTTTATTTTACGGGCCATAAGCAGGACTTACGGCCAGCTTAAGGCACCGTTTAGAAGGCAGCCTAGAAGGCACCCTAAGAGGGATTTCTTATGGATTTCTTTTGTGTTTTACGGTTCTATTAAAGCAATTACGGAGGCTATATACAAGTGGGTCTATTTTCAGGTGCCGCCAGTGTATGATTATAGCACCTAGTGTACCAAACGCGTACTTACGCGTTTGGTACACCAACCACTTGTTTATAAAGTGCTGACTAATTAGGGGGAGGGCGCGTCAGTATATAGACTATGTAGTCTACTTTAATACAATCGACAGTCACCACTATCCAAACGAGCATACAATACTATACGTATTTCGTGCCCCTGGATACGACTCACTTGTATCATTAAATTGATACAAACAATTAGTGCCAGTATATCCACCGCTGGTATTATAACCTTCCTTAAAGCGTTTGGCTAATTCTATCTTTTAGCAGTTAAGCGTCTTATATCTATTAATAAGCCCTAGTTTATAAAGTAGTAAGGGAACCTACCGTTTTATACCCATACCTTAAAGGTAAAGACCAAGAAGCTAAGTAAAACAGTTAGTGGAGCTTTAAGCGCGGCCTAATAAAAGGATAGATATAAGAAGAATAATCCGCCCTAAGTGCGGATTTCGCAATTTATTACTTCTTAATTATGCTAATAATCCTTCCATTAGCTAGTAGAGTAGAGGGGTATATTAGCTAATTGCTTTATAGCCCTATAAGAGTTAAACGTCTTTAAACTCCATATCTAACTTCTATAGGCCAAAAATAACAATCTTCTGCTAAAGATCACGAAGCTCTTTATAAAGGATATTTATAACCGTATTAACCAGTTCCAAATAAATATCCGCAGCCTCCTTAATCGCATTACGGGTTGCTTTGTCCCCTAAAAGGGTAATAATAAGCTCCTTCGCCTTCTTTTTTAAGCATCGTCTTTTACCAGCACTATGCTATAGCTATACTAAAGAAAGTTTGCTAAAGGACCATCCCTAGTCCTATAAATGCTCTGTAATAACTCTAACCTTCTCTTCCTTTATTACTAGGCGCGATCTCCACTTAGCGGATGCTCCAGCTGGCGTTTAAATAGGCGTCCGCCGGTTAACTAGTATTATGTTTATAATAGGGGCGGGCGATTTAATTGTTAATATATTACTCGTTCGGCGGCGCTTTCTACTTAACATCGCGGAGGCTAATAGGGTAGATATATTAACCGATTATAGAGCTGCTTCTACGGATTAATTTAACGGTATTTCTAAGATAATAGCTGTTATAGGGGCGTAGATTAATTTCGTTAAAGAAGGTAACTACTCTATATACAAAATAAGTTAGATCGCCTAAGAAACCTTATAAAAGTCCCTCAGACCATAGAATTAACCTTTTAACAAAAAGGGTTAGCGATATCCGCTAATTAATTCTATGGTCTAAGCTTGCTAAGGTAAAGCTTTTCTTTCCTTGTTGATGTCGCTTAGTAGATAGTTTATCCGCCCCAATTGCCCCTATATAGATTTAGCCGCAGTTGCATTCCTGTCAAGCTCTCCAGCAATTCTCCTTAAGTCTCCACGACAGCCGTATATAGCTATTAATTCCTCAAATCTAATGCTTGTTTATCTAGCGTTCGCATATAATACATCGTCTTTATAACACTACTTTATCTACTCTATTCGCTCTATAATAAATCTTATAAATTATATAGATTATATAAATTATATTACGTAACCTAATTACTATTCCTTATTATATAGCTCTACTAGTTCCATTCTAGACTATACCCTTATTAACTAACTAGCTTCCTCTAACTCTTCTTTAAGTAGTTATAATATTATACTTAAAGCGTCCATAACACTATCTTCCTCCTTTTTATCTTTATTCTTAAAGATTCCTAATATCTCTAAGTTGTCTACTAGAGGTATAATGTCCGTCTAATTAATTTAGTTAATATCTTTACTTATTATACCTAAAGCTTCTTCTTCTCCTTCTATAGCTTATTGGTCTTATACCGTTACCACTATATTATCTCTTAGTAAAATAATACCGTCTCCATATTCTCGTTGCGCAAAAGAGGGATTAATTTATATTGCGTTGGCAAGTTCTTCCGCTTAATAACTATCCTTTTATTTAGAGTGCACTAAGGCAAATATTTAATTGTCCTATAATATTTATTCTATTTCCAACGCTAAATATACGCGTCCTATTATCTTAAATAGTCTTTAAGTACCCTTATTAATTACTACTAGGGTTTTATATTTAATCTACCGCTATAAAACTTAATAATAAGCTCTTAATTACGCTAGCGGAACTTTATTATTCTTATAATACTAAATAAGACGCTACTGATGCTTAATAATAGGCTTTTAATTCTTGTCTAGCTGCGTCTATTTAGTTAATCCGTCTTAGGAAGGGTTATAAAAAGGTTTATTCTAAGAAGTGAAAACTTATAGAATAAGGTCTATAGGAACTTGGTAATAAAAGAACTAATCATCTTCTAATAGAGAGGGAAACAGCTCTAAATACCTTAGTAGGTATTCCTCTTAAGTCCCACTTAGGTAACTTATTCTTTAGTAATCCTTCTTTATTAATACTACCTAACCCATTTTCTTTTAATACTCCTATACCTTTTTTATAGCGTTTTTTAAATTATCTAGTAGTTTTTAGGTAGACCTAAGATACCGCAGCCTGTGTATGACTGGGGAGCTTAATATAATGTAACGGCTTAAACCATTGAATAAATGTCTTAATAAAGACTTGAATAAATGCTTTCAAGATAAAGCGAACAAATGCTATATTATAAAGATATTAAGCTAAGGAGCAAGAGAAGGTGGTGAGGCTACGTCTATATACACATGCCAAGTCCTAAGCGAGCCCCTGACTAGGTGACGCGCCCTAGCGCCGTTACATTACCCCCTCCTTTGAAAAAGCCTGCCCTTAGGCTTTATTCGCTAGGTGCTCTCTACGTTATATACAGGAAAAAGCAGATTAAATTTCACCCCTTTGTAACCGACGAACCTCCTTATTTATACCTAATTCTAATTCTAATCTCTGCTGGTGAAGAGTCTCTATATTAATCTGTTTCCTATATAGTTGTAATAAACAGTCTGCAACCTAGTGGTTGTGTACACTATATCGCGTATAACGTCCTTCTAATCTATATTGTTCTTGGTAAGCTAGTAACATTAATTAAGCGTGGGGCCCTATAGGGGGGCTAGTGGATTATAGGGTAGATTAAGGACTAGGAATGTTAATTACGTTAATTTTGATAGCGCTGATATCCATAGGCTCCGACCCACAGTAGTTATTGCTAAAAAGTTGTACTGTAGAATAAGAAGATGATCGGCTAGCTAGTTATTAGACGATTCGAATAAAATTAGAATATTTTTTTAGCGGATTAAGCTGTTAATTGAGCCTGCTGCGGATAGTAGAGCTTAGCCCGTTCCTGAATATTAATATATTATTAATGTCTGGCCAATCCTGCCCACTTGCCTCGTATAGAACGCGTTTGAATTTTAATATATAGGTCGGTACTAAATCGTTGCCTTAATATAGGGACAGCAGGCTATCTTCTACCTCTTAAACCTTGTTCGGATTATCGTATACCCGTACCAGCTAATTTAAAATTGTATTATAATTCTATATATTTAACCTTTCTACCTACCTAAGCTAGGGGAGAACCATTGCCTATATGCTACTATTAAGATTTAAGTATACGTAGTAGAACTGCGCAACCGTATCGCCAATAGCAGCATTATTAACCCGTAGCTTTGCCTTAATTAACGGCAACTAAGTGTTAAATTTATAAGAATATCCGTTGAACTTTTCGGGGTCTGGAAGGGAAGGTTTTGGTTAGAAGGAGGTAGTCGAAATAGAATGTAAAAATTGGATCTCCGCCTATAGCTATCCAACTTAGGCCTGTAAATCTGTAATAGCCTGCATCGGATTCATTTTAATGGAAGAAAGTAATAATAAAAAAAAGACGCGAGCCTGGGATACCTAAGACCTAAACTTAAGAACCTGAGAACCTGAGACCTAAGATACCGCAGCCTGCGTATGACTGGGGAGCTTAATATAATGTAACGGCTCAAACCATTGAATAAATGTCTTAACGAAGACTTGAATAAATGCTTCCAAGATAAAGCGAACGAATGCTGTATTACGAAGATATTAAGCTAAGGAGTAAGAGAAGGTGGTGAGGCTACGTCCATATACACATGCCAAGTCCTAAGCGAGCCCCTGACTAGGTGACGCGCCCTAGCGCCGTTATAAAGTGCTTAGGTCTTCCGGAATAAGAATGCGTAACATAACCACTACGCTTCTTGTCCTTTATTCTAAGATTCCAACTACTGGCCTTAAGCAGCCGATGTTTAACCCGTTATAACCGCTTCTTTTTAACAATATTATCTTATCTCTAGGTCTTCGACGGGACTATATCTCATAGTAGTTATCAATATACTTTATTACTACTGCTATCCGCAAGCTTGATTTACAAGTAGTTAAATATATTTTTAGTAGTAAGCCAGGTCTTTTTCCTATAGTACTAAAGCTTAACCTGCTATCTCCTTAAAAGACTGCTCTACAACAGCTAGGTGCAATCTTTTATAATAAGGGTACAATTAAAGGTACATATAGTGTTTATTAGGATATCTGGATCTACAAACTTAGCCTTAAAGAGGACGATAAGTCGGGCCATTTTACCTAGCGCCTTTGGCTCGCCTGGGGCGACTAAAAAACCGTTTAATATATTAGGAGCGTAAAAACTAAGCAGTCTCTTACCGGTTGAGCTTTTAACTATTAGGACTGGCTGCTTAGGCCACCCGCGTTCTTTTATATCCTTTAAAGTTTCCTCTACCTTATGGTTTGTACTTACTAGGAGAGTCCTTCTAGCACTTACTTAAAGGCCATACTCCTTTATAATATTGGCTACTAGGACTGGCATAGAATCTTATAAAAGAATGCTAAATTCTATCTTATTAAGCCATTAATTACATAAGGCTAGACGGCTTAAGTGGTTGCACTCTAGTACGACGTACTTAGTACTAAGGGGTGGTTCTAAGGGGTTAATAGCAAGAAAAATAATAGAAAAGAGTCCTATAATAATGCTATTATACAGCTAACTCTATCTTAATTTCTTAAGTTAATTAAGCGTATACAACAATAAGTATTTACCTACTCCGCTTAGACCGGTTAAGGGCATAACAACAAGGAGTTTTTTAGTATGTATTGGTATCTCTAATAGGTTAAAGCTTTTATGGTCCTATGGCATGCTATCCGTTATAGCGATATTGGTCTAATCTGCTAACTTATTAATCTACTCTTTATCTAGTTCTATGGGGCTAAGCAGTTACGGTATAGGTATAAGATACTTTATCTTTAATGGCTTCTTATAGATTGGATCGCGACTACTAAGCTTTAATAATTAATTCTTACATTAAGTCTAGTAAATTTAGCGAGTTAACTAAATACATTTTAAAGCAATTAATCTTGCCCTAGAGCATATTAACTACTACTATACCATTAACATAAAACTATATAAGAACTCTACTTATAATATTAAAAAGATATTTGGACGGGTTACGCTTTCTAGTTTATATATTTCTTAACTGCATACTATACTAGAGACTTTATTTGGTTAAAGAGCCAATTCTAAACATAGTAAAAAGTCAGCACTTACTAACATATTTAGTCTTGCACACTATCTCTGGGCTAAGGGTTATATATATGTCTAAGCAGTTAATAGTAATTATAACGGTTAATTTAAATCTACTAATATTCTTACTAATGGCATAGAGCTTCTTAAAGAAAAGATTTACTCGTTTAATCTTTAAAATATTACTATATCTAATAAGATTATTTCTATTTCGTCTAAAGATAAGGAGTAATCTACTACTACTACTAAGCTATTAGCACTTAGAGATTATATAGAGGCAATTAATAATATATTTTATACTAAAGATAGAGGTTATTAACTGCTTTACTTTAACTTTACTCAACTTAACTGCTATACTTTACCCCCTTAACCCCTTAACCACCTATTTGGCTTATCGCTTACCACCTCCCTAACTACTTATTTAGCTTATTATTAACCACTTCTTCTATAACTACTAGTTAAAGACTGCCCTTATTTCTGCTCTCTTTGCCTTATTTATTATAGTTAACAACTGCTTACTAACTCCTTACTCCTCACAGCCTACCCCTTTAAGTTACTATATGGTTTATACCTAATATCTCTTATATTATTATCTTAAGAAAACCGTCTCACTAACTGCTTATAGTAGATCACTTATTATAGTTGGCATTTATAATCCTATAGCTTCGCTGGCCGTCCCAACTCCTCTCTCTTTAACGTTAACTTTTTTAATATCCTCTGTCTTAACCCGTTTAAGACATACACTACTAGGTTCCTAAAGTTATGGATTTAATAGCTATCGCTTTACCTCTACCCCAACAGGCTTCGCGACTAAACTCCACCTAAAAGCATAGATATAGTAACTCTAAACAATATTAAGGACTAATTAATAGGCACCTCTAATACTGTCGCCATAGGTGGGTGGGCAGCAGTCGCTTGTAGGGGTTAAGTAGGCTAGTAGTTAACCTAGGACATAAACCGCAACCCAGTTAACCGCTACCAGCCTCTCTAGTTATATACTATCCGCTTCGGCTTCTTAAGTAGGCCAACTCAAATTAGCAGTAATAAGAGTGGTAAGAATGCCGGTGAATTAATTATAATTAGCAGTAATAAGGATAAGGGTAATGCCGGCTGGGAGCAGTCTTGGTAGTTATGGCAGTCGCGGCAGTTATAGCAGTTGGATAATAAGCAGCCCCTACTTTTCAGGGAGAGATAACGACGTCCATATATCTTATAGGAGTTATAGCAGTCCAATCCCATTAAGCTGTCGGATAATAAGGAGCCCATGCCTTTTAGGGAGAGGAAACAACAGCCGTATGCCTTCTTTGTAGGTCAAACATTAACTAGTAAGGATACTCTAACATTAATTGGTCGTGGTTATAGTACTCTAGCGTCTTGTGGCATAGCCTTAAGCACGTCCACCTAACTACTACTAGTCTATCCGATAGAGGAACGTCAGACCAATCTTCTTAATATAGCGAGTTATCGAGGTACTATTGTAATTAGCATTATACGCGGGTTAACTGCTTTAGCGTTCCTTCTACCTCAATATATAGTAGTGGCAAGTCTTAACACTCATAATTAACTAAACTGTTAAGTATAATTACTTAATCTATTCTCTAACGAGTTGCCGCTATACGGCAATACGATACGCATATTATTAATTTCCTTTAATAATATCTTAAGTCTTAGTTAACTAGTTGGCCGATTTACTAGCAACTCTAAGAAATAGATAGCTTAGTTTTTAAACTGGATAAAGCGGCATAATAGTATACCTCTGCTAGTAGATTGACCAGCTCCTTCTAACTTCTTAATCTAGCCGCTCTCGCGTATCTCCATAAATCCTTACCTAACTCCTTAGACTCCCTCCTAACGCTCTACTTCTTTAGCTTTAACCCCTTAGACTCCTTCCGCTTTAACTTACTGGCCTCTTTCCCAGCGGTTTACTTCTTATAATTAGGCTGCTTAAAATCCTCTATTATTAACTGCTTAGGCTTCTCCCTAATTAACCCGTTGGCCTAGGCCTATATTTATAGACGTATATAATAATAAGGAGCATATTTTATAAGCTGCCTAGGAATCGTGCATATAACTAGTGGATTATAGTTTAATGAATAGTTTAATAGATAGTTTATAGTTCTCTTTTTAGGATAAATAAGTGATAACTTATAGCCTTTGGAATAGTTAAATAAATAGGCTAATTAATTCCTTAACTGCTTTCTGATTTAATTTAATATAAAAGTTTACTTAGAGATTAACTGCTTATACCCTACTAGCACGTAATAAAGGTAAACTATCTAGGAATACTAAGCCCTTCTTATTTACACCTCCTATATTCCTAAATATATAGCTTTTAGTATTAATAACCGCTTACGCCTATCCCGCCCATCATTTCTTATCTCTTTACTATAGTTTTTTAACACTAGGCCGCTAATATTCTTACTAATAGGTGCTAATATTAACCGCCTATATAAGATAGAAGCTATACCCTCTAAACCCCGCTGTATTTTATTAGTAGTAGAATCTACGGTCCTTACCCTTCTTTTCCTACCTCTATAAGTTCCACTGCTGGGAGTTATAGGTAGTTCCAAGCTAGGCTCTATACTGTTAGTCGGCAAAGCAGTCTATAAGTCCACTAGTTAAGTCTCCGGCACTATTAGTTAAGTCTTTAGCACTAGCAGTTTAGTCTCTAGCACCACGCTCTTACTACTCTGCAATTCTAGTTCCTATAACTACTTATATTTAATCTCTCGCTACCACAACTGGTGTAAACCACTACAACCTTATCCTAGCGACTGGTTATACTATAGTGGAGGGGATGGCATACTATACTAGTTAAGGGGAGATAGAGTAACTCCTCTAGCTAAAGATAGCACTACTATTAAGAAAGGGGATTCTAATACTAAGCTAAATAAGCGTATATAGTTCTCTATAAGCTTCTTCTGCTATAATATAACTAGTAAAGTGGTCTTATTATTAATCTTAGTTTGTTTTTCTATAACCTATACCCTTTATTTATTGGCTATAAGCTTACTACTACTAGCGCTACCAGCTATAGGTGACAAGTCACTAGTGCTAGATACCAGTTTCTTATATTTCCTAGACTCTAACTACTTAGCTAGTATACTATTTACATTCTAGCAAAAAAACTAAACTAGCTACTCTCCCTAAGCTATAGCATGCTTCTACTTATCTAATAGAAAATACTTATAGAGATCTTCTATAGTTTATATTGGAAACTTAGCAGCTAAGGTAACCTTATTAAAGGCGCGTATAATTACCTACTGGTAGTAACTAGATAAGAAATATAAAGAAGGCATTAGAGTAAATCTCTCTTCTATTAGGACCAACTTATCCGCTTATACTTAACACTACTTAGCTAGCCATTAGATAGCAACACCTTGCTTTAAGCCTAAGGTTAGTTTTTAAAAGGAGATAGGAGCAGTTAGCGCAGTAGTTATAATAAGAAAATTAGGGTTATAACCTATACCATTATAATTACTCTTTTATGGTACCTTTGGAGTTTACGTTTTAGGATCGCACTTATCCTCCTAGAGAAACTTAAGTAGGTATTTACGGTAGCAGTCGCTATTTAGTATAGCCCTCTAATAATTGCTTATAGAGTCCCTACTTTTAATTTCCTACTTTATCTAGGAATAAACTTTATTCTTACCAGTTAACTAATTAGTAGCTATGCCGTTAAGTTTCCGGTTTAAATAAGGGTACTAGTCTAATAAGTTACTACAGTAAACCCCCCTTATTACCATATAGGGTATATAACGATATATATCTGTATTACGATCTACACCCTTAATCAAGCCTTTTTTGGTGTAATATTACGATAATCTGACTTTTGACGATATCGTTAAGCACCTACCACCAATATCGGTATAACCAGTAGAGAATTTGTATGGAAGAGGGGTGTAAGGTGGATATTTTAAGCCCTTTTATAAGAGTATATATTAGATCTCACAAAAGTCGCGTAAGCTCGCGAGTACTCTCTGTCTTTTTAACTGTATGGCGACGTAGTGCGGGACATATTATACCTTTTAGGTATAGAGGCCTCCATTTTCCTGCTTATTTACCCTACACGTGACTTTTTATATAACAATACCTTTGTTATAACGATACGCTTAGCTGCAAAACCCGTTTCGTAATAAGGGGGGTTTACTGTATTATAATCTAAATCGGACTCGTAACTGCTCCCCTAAGAAAATAAATGCTATAACTAACTCGCCTAGCAATCGCGTAAGAGTATATTGCGTCTATATTTTGGCTTAGACGTTATTTAACTAGTAACTCCTTTTTAAGTCGACTCCTTCTAGTATTCTAGCTAATTAAACGCCTAACATGGTATAAAGAATATAGCTACTCCGGTTTTATTACAACCCCTTGCTATATAACCGAACCTCTACTATAGATCTCTAATATTATCTATAATTAGGATATTCCATTAAATAGCTATATAAATATCCGGGATATCCATACCTATTCTAAGAGCAGTTGTGGCTACTATAATCTAAATATCCAACTGCTTACTATGAAAGATATTATTATATATCCTATCCTAATCATGCTTTGCTATATAAGATATATATATTCTAACTATTTAGTTTGCAAGACGCGCTAAGTAGCCCTTCTGGATAAGAGACTCCTTAAGGTACTAAGAGACTACTATAATGCGTCTTCTACTATTAAGAAATATAATTGTTTTTAGGATTTTCTAAGGGGTTAAGCCACCGCCTAAAGACTTAGCTGCTTAGTTAAGTAAGAAGTATAACTACTTATAGTAGTTTATCTTTTCTTTTGGTATCAGAAATATATAAATTAAAATATCCGGTTGGTTAATAGACATGCGGATAATCTCTAATATACCTAGTTTAGTTCCCTCCGGCTAAAACCAACTATATTATTTTACTACTTACTCCGTCTTAGTATCTATGGTTATAGAGCAGCTAAAGAAAATAATACTTAACAGGAGAAACCGGCGTAGCTTATAGATTAAGACAAAGTTGCTCCAAAACTCTTTCTACTAGTAAAGTATATAGCACTTATTAATAGCTACCAGTCTAACCTAATACTAAAAGAATGGGTCCTATAGGATCTTTTGGAATTTAGGAGATATAGCTTACTTTGGCCTAAGTAGTATATAGATATATATATCATTCTTAATATTCTTAAGCAGTTAAGGGTTCTGGAATTTTATATCCGCTAATATTAAACATGGGTTTATACTAGGGTATTAGCAAATTAACTTAACCTATTCCCCCCTTAGCTTACTTAATGGGATAAGCTGTATTATAATCTGGCCAGTTAAGACTAAGAAAGTATAAAATATAATGCTTTTACTAAAGCTAGTTTTTGTAATAAGTATGGTATCCCCTATCTATAAACTAGTTGGCGAAGCGCCCTAACCTACTAAGTATAGGGATTCTTTCCCCTAAGGAGTTAGTATATAGCACGGGTAAGCATTTCCGTCTAATGCTTTATATTCTAGGGTTTAAACCTATCTAACACAAGCCTCTGGAGCTGTAAGATAGTTAAGGTTGGTATATATTTTATTTAGGCAGTATATAACTAAGCCTTGGGAGGAGTTAAAGAGGCTAGAGGAGTTAAGGGGTTATAGCGCAAGTTGCCATATTATTGTTGGTAATACCGCTTGCTTTAAGGCATTAAGAGAGAATTTGCGAGTCGGACTACCAAGACGCGTAAAAAAAATCCAACCTGTAATTTTAGAACTTTATGTTAGCTAAAAAGCATAAATAAGTATATAGATAAATAAAGTGACCCTTGAAATATAATCGATTATCTTTTAAAGTAGTAAACTAGTTAACTAGTGGAGATACATTGCTCTTTAGCAGTGTCACGTTCGATTAATAAGTGGACCTTTATATATTTTTGCACTAAAGGCCCTTAAACGGCAGATAAGACGGCGTTTATAAATATAGAGATTATATAACGCTAGCAGGGGTTTAATAAAGCTAGTAGGGGTTTTATATAAAGCTATACTAGTTAAGTACTAGTGAGATTTAGTCTTGTCTACCGTCTAAGTCGCTTACTAAGATAACTCTAAACCCCACTATAAGCCGACTACTAAGTTATGGATATTTAGGTTAACCTATAGTATGCCGCTATAAAAATTTGTTAAAAGGAGAGGTAGAAGGTCAAATAAGATACTAGAATAGCCGCTACCGCATTAGGTGCCGGATAATTAAATTTGGAGAGGTTGTGTAACAGAGTGGGCGTAACGGCTATAGGACCTTTAAGATTAGCTTCTTGCGCTTTATAGAAAGAGTAAGGCCTAGTAGCTAAATAAGATTAATAAAGCTATTGCATTTTTATATCTATATTATGGACGTATAGAGCAGTTTAAAGTCCTTAGGTAGTTGCTATTTAAGGAAAAAGATATAACACTTGTTGTAAGAACCTTATTTGGCAAGAGTATAATAATATAAGTAATGCTATATCTTCTTCAGGCCTTAGTAGTAATTATTATCTTACTACTTAATGCAATTGGTGCGGAGTAGAAGGTAAAGATTAAGGAGCTTTCTAAAATAAGGCCGGTTTATATATATAAGGAGATGATATCTAAACGTCTTTTAGGGGAAATCCGCATTAGAGTATATACCTATATTTTAATATTGCTAAAGCTGTTAGCTAGGAAAAAGCTCTATAAGATTCTTACCTACCCTACTTTCCGCGCGTATATTGGCTTAGTAGCAATTAATAAGGTATATCTTATAGCTAATTAGGGGGGTTTATTCTAGAGTTTATATACACAGCTATAGAAAGTGCGGTCGTTATTGGGGCGGAGGCCTTGGTTTGCTTATACTGCAACGCTTAATAATATAATGTTTAAGATTGTTTAAGAGTTGGTGGGCTTTTAAAAGAATATTAATATAGTATGGATATTAATTAACTGGCTAGATCTATTAATTATTAGAGAATATATTAAGTAAGGAAGTAAGAAGTCTTTTAAGAGCTTATACTTTATTATAGACTATGCGTATACCGCTATATCCGCTAAGTAGAGAATCTAATATATGCCAACTCCCCACCAGATCCTGAAGATAATTATCTTTCTTAATTTAAAGGACCTGATATTACTATGTAGGGATATAATTTATTTATAGTTGGTGTATTATAGGTACTAGGAAGCGTAGGCTAGAAGAGCTATTTAGCTTTATTATATATTATTAGCTATTGCGGATAAAGATAGACTATATAAGGAGTTAAGAAAGCCTAACTCTAAAATCTATATTCTGCTCTCCTCTAATACGCTTACCCATAGCACTAATATTCCTAATTTTAACTATATTATGTAGTGTTATATATATAAAGATGAGTCCATTAATATAATATAGCAACAACTTAGACGTGGTGCTTGTGGTATTAGTTAGATAGGTAAGGTAATATTTCTAATTAAGGATTGGTATAAAGGTCCATATAGGGATATTACTAGGCTAGCCAAAAATTGCAGTTGTACTAGTAGAGCCTTCTAATCTTAGCTAAGTTAACTTAGCTATAAATATTGTGTTAAGCGATAGGTATTATAAGAAGATAGGGCTGCTAATTTTACTAGCAATATATCTTTAAGAGTATCTATATATAGTGATACTAATTCTAATACGTCCGCATCTAATATAGGGCAAGAGCTTAGTCTAGGTGGAATATCCATAGTTCTACCTATAGATATTCTACTAAAGAAGCCAGCGTGGCGCCTAAAAACTAAAGCTAAAAAAAGAGTAGCTCTCTCCTATTATATATATACTCTTATAAATAAGGAAAAAGGCTACTTATAAAAGATTATATTAGAGAACTATAAGGAGCAGTCTCCGTCTACTAGTGGCTAGGGTTATTGCTTTAACTATAATCCTACTTTATAGGCTTTTAAAGAGTTTAATATCTATAAGCTGTATATAGAGAGGATTCTAAGGAAGATATAATAAAAGGCCTTTACTGTAAGCGTAAAGAGCTAGTTCTATAACTAGGTGGAGAAAAAATATTAGCACGCTGTTTAGAATCTAACCTTAAGTTATGTTATATCTAATAAGCAAATTGCCGCTCTTTATAGCTGCGCCTGGTATATAACTAGCTATAAGGCACTTAAGAAAAATTTACCTAATTAGAATTATGGTCAGCTTAGTAATAATCTAGATAAGTTTATTACCTTTATTTAAGAGGAGGTAAAAAAGGCAAATTAGGCAGAGAGCTAGCTATTAGCATTAGTAAGCAAATTAAAAAATAACGTAGAGCGGATATTACCATAGTCTAGGGTAGCGGAAAGGCGTATAGTATTGGCAGCTTAAAGTCCGTAAACTTAAGTAGCCCAGCTACCTCAATTAATATCCGCTGAAAATCCACATGTAGGGCTGCTAACGCTATTACCTTCTTAGCCTATATCTAGTAGGAATGCGCAGCTGGCCAGCCTAAACTCTAACTAATAGAACACCTCTAGGCCAAGTATACCAAAACCCCATAATGGATATCAGTCCTAGCAACGCAATAGTTAGGTCTAGTTTTTAATATAGGGCAGATATCTAGGATCTTAAATTTAGGCTAGGTATTAAAAGCCCTAGGGCAATAATCAGCATTAGTTATTGTCCGGTATTAAGTATTAGCCTCTTAGATATTAGGGCCTATACTATAATAATAGACATTAACTCTCTATAGCTCCAGGGTATCCAAGTCTATACTATAGCATTAGAAACCAGTCTCTGGGGTAGGCTTAGTATTATAGCTTATAAGGCAGCTCCGTATCTCAACCCTTAGAATAATCTAGATATTAGAGCTTACAGTGTAGTATTAGGTCTTAGCCCTTAGAGTAATCTAGATATTAGAGCTTACAGTAAAGCACTAAATCTAAATCTTTAGGGCAGTCTGAGTATCAGAGCTTATAGTGCAACACTAAGTCTTAACTTTTAGATAAGCCTAAGGTTTAATATTCGCAATATAGTACTAGATCTCCAATTATGAAAAATTCTAAAGTTTAAGATTTGTAGTATAGCACCAGTCCCTAGGTAGTAGGAAATCCAGAAATTCAGAATTTGTAATGTAGTATTAGATCCCCACTCCTAGAAAATCCTAAGGCTTAGGATTTAGGTTATAATACTAGATCTCTGCTCCTAGGAAACTCTGAGGCTTAGGGTTTATAGGCTAATACTTAATCTCCGCCCTCTAAACTGGGCGCAGTTTAGAATTTATATGCTAATACTTAATCCCTGCCTTCTAAATTGGGTGTAGCTTGGAATTTACGGTCTAATATTTAATCTCCGCTCTCTAAACTAAGCGCAGCTTAGAACCTACGGCCTAGTGCTTAATCTCCGCCCTTAGTTTTAGATATAACGCAGCTTTAGTAGGTTAGTATTCTATATTTTTTAGCGTTCCACTTATTTGTTAACCTAACTAGGACTAGGCAAGAGCTCTAATTAATATCCAGGTGTTAAGTGTTAATCTCCATATGCGCATTTAAATAGTCCAGTAGATTCTTATTTAGAGAGACACTAAGGTTTATACCTAAAGCTCCTAAAACCTATAGAATCCATATTATATTAGCCATTTAGTTTAAGTGTCTTATAATCCTTATAACTAGATATTATCCGTTCTTCTTAGGCTACTATGCCTTAAGACTCTCAGCTAATATTAAATCCGCCTTACAGCAAGAGAAAACAAAAGGATATGTCCGCGTACTTTAAAAGTAAGATATCCGCTTACCAAGTAAACCTAATATCCGCTTACAACTCTTCTTTAGCACCTTAATTAAGCGGTGATTCTATATTAATGTCACTTCGCAAGTTAACTAGACGGCACCCACTTACCTTAATTAGTAGTAACTTAACTATAAAGGATTTGCGCGTTACAAGTAAGCATTTATAAGGTAGTTAATGTTTACTAAGGTAAGTTACTATAGCAATTACTTATTAGTAAGCTAATTTAATAAAATTAGCAGCGTGGATATTTACCTTTAATTAACCTCCACACCTTCCACCTTATAGCATTATACCATAAACTTTATTATTATTGTTTTGTCTACTATCTATTAGCATACTACTATTTATAATGCTTTCTTTTACACCTCTAAACATGTCTAATAGCTGTTTAGTTAAGAAACTTAATATACGCGACGTTGATAATAAAATAATTAAAGACGCTTTTAAGGACGCCCTTTTTTTTACTAATCCTTTAGGGTCTCTGCCTAGAGAGTTAGCTTTCTAATACTAAATTATGCCTGTAGCTAATATAATTTTAGGAAATATATACTAAAACACTCTTTGTCGGATCTAGTAGAGCACTATAATAAGGCTATTACAAAATCCGCTAGAAATTTGCTTACCTCTTTACTGCCTAGCTCTTTACCGCCTACTTCTTTGCCACCTACCTCTTTACTACCTACCTCTTCGCCACCTACTGCTTCTAAAAAGTTTAATTGTTATTATACTTCTGCTTCTCTTAAGAGACAGGCTAATAGAATTACTATGTAAAATGTTTAGTATAAGACAGCCTTTAAATTATATGTGTTAACTATACTATTTTGGTGTCTTGTCTACTAATTTACCTCTTATAGTAACTCAACAGAAATATTAGAGATTTTAGATAATAATAAAGAGAGCAATCTTAATAACGCCAACTCTCCTAAAAGCCCTCCTCTATCCTTTTATAATCTCCACAGCCCTTATAAGCTCTATAGTACATAGATGGCCTAAGCTATAACGTCTAATATTAACATAAACAAGCGCCTTCCTATTTAAGTGCTGTTAGTAAATAAATGGTACACCCTAAAAGCTAGTGCTTGGGAGAATATAAAGAAAGCTCGCTAGCGGATATATACCCATGTCTAGAATATTAAGGGTAGCTCTAGTATGCTGCGCAATTTACTATATACTCTATACGTTAAGTAAGACCATAAATGTTACGTTTATAAGCAGGACTCTAGACCTCATTTTAGAGGTGCATACTTAAGATATCGCTTAGGTGGTAGGTTGTGCGAAAAGGTATATACTATATATGCTAATGGTATACTATTATTCTATTAGCTAACACATATATAGGATAGTTTACTGAGACCAGAGCTGGTTATACCTTAGTATAAAAAATATATGAAATTAGCTTCTGCTAGTAATCCGGCTGGGACACCTAGTAAAAAGGTATAATATCCGTATAGCTTTATACCCACACTATCCCCCCTCCAGAGACCTCCCCTCCCTTAAAGACTCCTACTCTTTTATTAATTCCTAGCACATCTAGTGCTGCTTCTAGTACTCCCGCTCGCACGGAATCTATTAGGGTATATTCAGCAATTGCTGTTTCCGCGCGTATTAATATAGTTGGTAAACGGGTAACTAATATAGTAAAAGATATTTAAGCTATAAACCGCTAGTTAAATAAGTTTAGAGATTCTCTAAGTAAGATAAAGGATAAGCTTATGTTCCTAAGGCGTAGTATTACTACACTTATATGTAACGCTAGGTTACTAGATATAGAATTTAAGTAAATACAGGTTAGCTGTTGCTGCGGGTTGGCTGTTATTATGGGTTTAAAGCAATAAAATAATAGTTCTTACCTCTCTACTACTATATATAAATTAAGTCTCTGCCTTGCATTTAATAGATATACTTAATTAATATTATAATATCCGTATAAGCTAGGATAAAGATGTCCGCATAAGCTAGGATAAAGATGTCCGTATAAGCTAGAATAAAGATATCCGCATAAGCTAAGATAAAGATATTTATATATCCGCACCGCTAATGTTTACTAAGGTAAGTCGCCATAGCAGCAATTATTTGTTAGTGCGCTGTTTTAATAAAATTTACAGATTAGATATTTACCTTAAATTAACCTCCGCACGTCTTCTTTCTCCACTAACCTTTTACCTTATAGCACCGCATCACAAACTTTATTATTTTTATTTTATCCACTGTCCCCTAGCATTCTACTATCTATAATGCCTTTATTTACACCTGTAAACAATATTAATGCAAATAATAGCAGCTAGGCAGTTAAGGAACTTAATATACGCGAAATAAATAAGGATACTGTTAAGTACGCTATAGCTACTCTTATTAAGCCTTTAGACTCTATTTTTAAAGAGTAAGCATTCTAATACTAAATTATGCCTGTAGCTAATATAATTTTAGAAAATATATACTAAAGCGCTCTTTGTAGGATTTAGTAGACAACAAAAATATAGATAGAGCGAAATCCGCTGAAAATCCACGTACCTTTTTGCTGCCTGTCTTTCCGTTGCCTACATCTTTACCATGGACTACTTTACTATCAGTTTCTTTACCGTCCGCTTCTTTGCCGTCCGCCTCTCTGCTCCTACCACCTAATGCTTTTAAAAGGAGGCTTAATAAGGCTTATTTATCTTCTTTTCTTAGAAAGTAGGCTAAAAAGGCTGCTAATACAAATCTAAAGGCCAAGATAGCCATTAAATTATATATATTAGTTATACTATTTTAATGTCTTGTTTACTAATTTGCCTCTTATAGTAACCTAACAGAAATATTAGAGACTTTAGATAACAATAAAGAGAGCAATCTTAATAACGCCAACTCTCACAAAAGCCCTCCTCTATTCTCTTACAATCTCTATAGCCCTTGCAATCTCTATAGCACCATAAACATAAACAAGCGCCTTCCTATCCAAGTGCTGTTAGCGAATAAATAGTACACTCTAAAAGCTAGTATTTGGGAGAACATAAAGGAAAGTCGCTAGTAGATATTAACACACGTTTAGAATATTAAGGGTAGCTTTAGTAAGCTACGTAATCCGCTATATACTCTATGCGAGAAGCATAGCCACAAATATCACGTTTATAAGAAGGACTCCAGGCCTTATTTTAGGGGTATATACTTTAGATGTTGTATAAGTGGTAGGTCGTGCGGAAAGGTATATGCTAATAGTATACTATTATTCTATTAGCTAACACGCATATAGAAAAGTTTACTAAATACGGAGCCGGTTATACCTTAGGGTAGAAAATATACAAAATTAACTTCTGCCAATAATCTAGCTAAAACGCCTACTAAGAAGGTATGGTATCCACGTGTTAATAATACAGATATTACTAATATCCGCATAGCTTTATTCTTATACCATTCCCGCCCGCGCCATTACACCTCCCCCTCCCACTAAGACCTCCCCCCCATTAAGACTCCCACTCACAGTAGTACGCGCGGCTATAGAGGCACCCGCTCTACCGCTACTCCTCCAACTCTTTTACTAATTACTAGCACGCCAGGTGCTGCTATTACTGCTACCGCTTTCGCTAGCACGGAATCTGTTAGGGTATATTTAGCAATTGTTGTTTCTACGCGTATTAATATAGTTTATAAATAGGTAACTAATATGGCAAAAGACTTCTTCTCGGATGGTAACCGTCCAGGCGCGGACGGTCGGGGCGCCAAGCCCGAAACGGCCTAGCATACGCGAGGTCTTGGCGCCCAAGATAACTTCACTCTTAATTGACTACGTCGACCTTTAACACCCCATCGCTTAATCAATAAGCGAGTATCCAGTAAGCTAGAGCTTTATATTAGCTATATACGTTATATACTAACTTATATACTAGATTTTCAATCCAACTGCTCTTATAGAGCATCCAACATGCCTTCTAGGTAAGTGATTTTTCAAGTT